>OBJA01000337.1_pt1 | contig 42787 bp, 66 predicted proteins | sample 1519751 | NCBI WGS metagenome assembly OBJA01 (sample SAMEA3881238, study PRJEB22517) | soil metagenome | biome: lake sediment; feature: soda lake sediment; material: sediment, water from around vicinity | place: India | collected 2013-12-23 | depth 3 m
CCCTGGGGCGAAGAGGCCGGGGAGGGGCGGGACCCGGGGGCCTCCTTCACACCAACCCCGGGTGCTTTTCCTTTGGCCGCGTCCTTCTGGGCTTGGCTGCGTTCGCTTCTCGGGCCGTCTTGCGCCGTTCGCATGGGTCGCAGATGGTGCCGAGGTTGCTGTCCTCTTCCCCTCCGCCCTGGCTGACCGGCACGATGTGATCTACCTTCCGGCACCCGCCTCGGCCGCAGAGATAGCACCGGCCCCCGTCACGCTCCAGGATGCGCCGGCGAGTCTTCTCCCAGTCCGGCGGTAGCGGCTTGGTGCGCCAGCCTTGGCTCACTCAGCTTCTTCCACCGTGATGCGGAGCAGCTTCTCAGTGGCGAAGCCCGCAAGCCTCACCACCTCAGCGACATCGGTAGCGGGTATGTCCAGCTTCACCCGGGAGCTCCTGTCGCCCCCGATGCTGATGGCCGACTGAATGGCCGGGATGCTGGCATGAAATGTGATCGGTTCCATCATTCCCCCTTGACCGCCTCCAGATACTCCCTCCGCCCCATCCACGCCTCGAAGTAGGGCCTGGCTAGCTCCCACACCCCCTGCTGGCGCCAGTAGGTAGGCGCCTTGGCTACCAGCCGGTCCACCACCCATCCGCCCACATGGGCATTGCCCGGCCCCAGACGGTGGCAGTCGGCGCACAGGGGGACAGTGGGTAGATCCACCTTCCTGCGGTTCCTACCGAGTCCTACTGCCTTGGGCCAGTGGGCCTCTTCGCTGGGGAACCGTCCGCAGGCAAGACAGGGTTCGTCCATGGGGCTTCCTCGGTGGTTGCCATGGGGCTTCCTCGGTAGTTGTGCCAAGGAGAAAGCCCCGGACTATCGCCAGTGTTCGACGCCCGGGGCCGCAGTGAAGACGAGACTAACTCGCCCTCAGTCCTCCTCCTTATAATATGGACTGCAAAATAGTAACCCCACGTAATGATTGGCAGCCTCGGCGCCTTATGCGCAGCGCCGCTACACGCGTCACCCCCATCGTGTCCGCTATCTCCTGATCAGTGGATTGCGGACAGCCGAGCCCAAAGTAGCGACAGATAACGTACCGCTGCTTGTCTGTTAAGCATGTCAGAGCCTCTTGCACCAGGGCCACTAACGGATCGTCTTCGGGGTCATACTCGTGCGTGATGGGAGCGGGCACCTCTTCAAGCGGCACGTAGACGTGCTTCTTTCTCGGACCCCAGCCCGGATCGCGCCAAACCCAATTGGGCGCAAGGAAGCGATACGGCGGCGGGAAGCGGAAGCGCCGTCGTTTCACCATTTGTAGCGGACGTAATCTAACCCGCTGGTGCCGTCCGCGTCCCAGTCGCTATACTCGGTCTCGTCCTCATCATCTTCCAAGTCGTCTTCCTCGGCCTCTTCCAGCAGCCGCGCTTGTGCGTCAACCCAGGGTGTAGCGCCGTCATAATCCGGCCACGGGTGAGGCGTGCCGGAATTACTCCCGAGCGCCTCTAGATACTTTGGGCACCCGTCACAATCTCCAAGCGTCGGTTCGCACACCTTGCAAAGCACATCGAGATCGGTCATTCCTTCGGCCCCCTTTGAGCGTGATGGGCAAAGAACAGAAGCTCGGTTGCCTGCAACACAAGCAGGTCGAACACCGGCCGCGGTATTCGGCCACCGACCTGTTTGGAGATACGAGCCCACTTAGCAACGTCCGACCAGGAGCTATCGTCGGCCCAGTAGCCCCGGCGATACCAGGCGTGCAGCAGTGGGTAAGCGATGCGCTTGTCAATCAGGGCCAGCCTGCTCATGGCCCGGTCGATTGCCATGTTCTTCTGGTAGGCGCGAAAGCACTTGTCCGGTCGGTACAAGTCGCCCGGCGGCTCATGGCCGCGCCCGCCTCCCCGGTCGTATCGCGCCACGTCTGCCGAATCGACGTGGTAGCGCTCAAGCGCTTCCCGCAGTTGCCCGACGCTTTGGAACTCCCAGCCCCACACGTTTTCCTTCAAATCTCACCTCCCAACAAAAAACGGGAGTCACCCGTCCCGAAGGACAGATGGCTCCCGTTACTCGGATAGCCCGATGCGCTGCTATGTCAGCGCGGTTATTTCGCTAGATAGGTTACGGAGGTGGTCTGCTCAACCGCTTTGCCTGCTTTCACTTTGACCGTAATTGTTCCGTATCCACCATCGCGGCGTACCTGCCTTAGCGCCCGGAGTATGAAGCTCAGGGCGTCGATTTCTTCCCGAGTCAGATCGGGAAGTGTCCCCACCTAACCACGCTCTTCCAACCGTCACCCCCCGGTTAAGACTTGCACCAATTATAGCAAGCCGAACGTACGTTCGTTACCCGCCTCGGCCTTCTCGCTGAGGGTTTGGGTCATTCGGCCCCCTCTTCGCCCACAATGACCGCCTGATACCGCTCGTATGCTTCACACCAGGCCAGGAGCGCGCCCCGGTAGCCTTTGCCGACAACCGCGATTGCGGGAAACTCTTCCGACTCAGCATGGACCGCAGGCGTCCCGCTGTCACCCATGCGGTCGATGGTCACGAGTGTAAGGTGCAATGCCATTATTCGGCCTCCTCTTCGCTCTGGGCCTCCAGCCACTCGCGGGCCTTCGCTGATACGAGCAGGGCTTCGTATGCCTCTTCGTACTCGATACAGGCCCGCTCTATCTCCTCGTCTGAGGTGCCTGGTACTCCCGTCGCCCTGTTGCGCTCGCAAGTTGCTTTCCAAAACCGCTCCATCGCCTTCACCCGCTCAGCAGCGGCGGCGGTTGCGGGGATAAGGTCATGCCAAGGAAACCAAACCCAGGCTATGCCCAGGTCGAGCAGCTTGCGTTCGGCGGTCACTAGGGCGTCTCGTACTAGTCGTGCCTCAGCCTCAGCAGCCTCGGCACGGGTGCGGAGGGCGGCGTCGTGGTCCTCCAGCCACAGCCTCATGGCCTGGGCTTCTTCCCTATCCATCGTGTACTGCTCATCTGAGGCAGCCTGCTCCAGCACTTGCAGGTGGTCGATAAGCACTTCGCGAGTCAATAGGTCGTCCATCACCCCATCCTCTCGATCGTCCGGTTCACTTCCCGCCGCTTCTTGCTCTCCCGCCGCTCCTCAAGCAACCATGAGCCTCCCAGCCAGGCGACGAGGCAGACGAAGCCAAGGAGGAGGAGGGTTAGGAGGGTTGTGGTGGTCATAGCTTGGCCTCCAGCTTGGCGGCGAGGGAGCGGATGCGGTCGATCCTGCTGTCCCTGATGCTCATTGGCAGGTCCGCTATCGCCTCCACCAACTCCCCAGCCTCAGCGAGGGCGAGTTCGCGGCCCTTGCGGTAGGCATCCTTGACTTGTTGCGCGACAACGAGCCTATCCCCAGGCTCCCATTGCGCATCGGGGGAAATCTTGACCTCAAGACGCGTGCCGTCGGCACTAACGCGAGTCACAGAGTTGATCTCCACCCACTCCTGCTCAGCCAGCAGTTCGTCCAGGGCGGCTTTGGCGGCAGGCCAGTCTCTCATGTCAAACTCTGCTATCCGCTCCCCTTCTTCGCTTTCAACGAAATACCGTGCCAGCCCGGACCAGTGGGTTTCCAAACCAGCCCGATACTCCCGTCCGTCTCTGCCTGTGTAGGTGCCGGTCATTGTTCGCCTCCCTGGTAGACGCTCCAGCCGTGTTCTACTGCTCTGTCCAGCGCATCGTCTAGCACCTTGAAGGTCTGCCGTTCCCCATCGAACACGAACGGGATCGGCTTGCCTGGTCTGCCATGTCGTGACTTGGCGATGATGAACCTCCCCTCGGCTTCACCCTGTACGTCCTCTCGAAATACGATGATGATCTGGTCCGCATCGGCCTCCAGAGCTCCGGAAGCCCGAAGGTCGAACATGGTGGGCGCGTGGACCTTCTGCTTGTCGGCCGGCCTCGAGAGTTGCGACAGGCAGATGACCGGGACCGCGTAGCGCCGGGCAAGTGCTTTCATGCCCCGCGATAGCTTCGTGGTCCCCTCTTGAGCGTTATCGCGCCCCATGTCCATGAGGCCGATGTAATCCACGATCACGAGGTCTGGCCGGTACTCGTCTACGCGGGATTCCAGGCCGGCCATAGTCCGCTCTGACGAGAGGGTAACGTTTTCGTAGAAGGGGAAGTTGGCCGCAAGGTCAAAAGCCTCCCGGTCTACCTCCGTCAGCCGGCCTCGATAGAGCCGGTTGGTGTCCAGTCCCCAGCGTTGCACCATGCGAAGGGCAAGCTCCTCATCGTCCATCTCGAGCGAGTTAAAGAGCACGTGCTTGCGCTGCTTGGCGACGTTGTAGGTGATCTCCATCGAGGCCGCGGTCTTGCCGGATCCCGGGTAGCCGGCAAGGATGCAGAGCCAACCGGGCCTGAGTCCTCGTGTCCGGAGGTTCACCGCGTTCCAGGGGAAGTCGATGCTCTTGGGCATGGGCTCGTCTTTGTACTTCGACACCTTGGCGATGGCGTCTAGAAGCGTGTACCGCTTGGGGCCGGTATCGGTCCTCACTAGGGCCTTGAGTTCGTCTGCCGTTCCCCCGCGGGCTACCCAGTCGCTCACGTCGGCTTTCTCGGGCTGGCCGGGGAGTTCTACGATCTTGACCGATGCCGCTTTCCCCTCGAGCGCCTTAGCCACCATGTCGGCGTGATTGCGGCCGGCTAGGTCGTTGTCGGGAAGGATGACCACATGGGCGCCAATGAGGGTATGAGAGTAGTCGTCGTTCCACTTGCCGGCCCCTCCGGCGTTCGTGGTGGCCGCGAAACCCAACCCCTCGAGCGTGTGTACGTCCTTCTCCCCTTCCACGATCATCACCCGGCGACCGGCCTCAAGAGCCTTGGTGAGTTCGGGCAGGTGGTAGAGGACGCGCCTGGTGTCCCCCAGGCTCCACTCCCAGCCCCCCTTGCCGTCCGGACGTCGTTGCCGGAAGTCCTTGGGATGGAAGCGCACCACCTGGAACACCAGTTTGCCCTCGGCGTCGGTGTAGTCGTAGGTCGCTACGATGTCGCGCTTCTGGGACTTGGTCTCGGGCATGAGGTCGGCCAAGGTCAGCCCCAAGGCTTCCGTCACCTGCTCCGGTGAGCACCCGGCGTGGCAGTAGAGGAGGATCCTGTCGTCGTCCCCGGCCGTCACCGACAGGCTTTGCCGGCGGTCGTCGTGGGCCGGGCAGCAGGCGATGTATCCGGAGCCGGACTTGCGGACGTTCCGTAGTTGGGATATGAGGTCGTCAGCCCTCATCGGCCTGCGCCCCCCAGTACTCGTCTACAGCCGCGCAGCCCGTCTTGACCTGCGGTACCTCGTCGGCCCAGCGCTTACCGTTCAACCACGTGGCGGGATAGGGAATGTACTTCGGGTCGTTGGCTTTCAACTGTGGCAACTGCGCCTCGAGGCCCGCGATGATCTCGTCTGGAGGCGCTTCCTTGATGGCCGTCTTCCACGCCTTCTCTGCGTGGCCCTTGTCTTGCTTCTTCGGATAGATCCGCCAAAAGTCAACGAATGTGGCAGCCGCTACTGACTGCTGACTGCTGACTGCTGAATCCCCCTTACTGACTCCACGCGCGAGGGGATGCTCTACTGGTGCTTGCACCGTGCTAGTCTGGTGCTGGTCTGGTGCCGGTATGGTGCTCTCCGGCTCTCGGCAGTGGGGAGACTGGTGCTCCGCGAATGCTGGGATAGCAATGTACCGCTTCCCATCGACTTCATAGCGCACGATGAAATGCTCCTCGTGCTCAGCCAAGGCATCCAACAGCTTCTCTGGGTCACAGTTGTCATAGGGCAGCACCTCGGCCTTGATACGCTTGGGCCTATCCTCCAAACGGCCCTCCCGGTCTGCCATTCCCCACAGACCGGCGAAAAGGATCCTCGCCAGCGGTGGTAGATCGGCCAGCCCTTCGTTCTTGAAGAAACCTGGCTTGAGGTTTCGAGCTCTCACTCCCCACGCTCCCCGCAGTCCGGGCAGTCGTGACAAGCCCAGCCGGGGGAACCTGGGTGCACCAGGTCGAAGGACATATTGCCGTCGTAAGCCCCACAGGCGGTGCATTGCCACGATGCACTCGAGTCGATGAAATACCACGCCTGGCAGGTGGCGCACCTCACCAGGGCGACGTCTTCGTTGATGTCACACTCCGGTTCGAAAGCCCAACCAACGGCCTCTGCTATGCCGGGATCCTCTTGGGCTTGCCGTTCCATCTCGGGTGTCGGGTGGCACAGTCTGAACCGAACGGGCTCACCAGGCTCCGCGAGGACGGTCATCACGTCATTCTTCGCCGCGGCCGGCACCAGGGCCGCGAGCTTCTTTACGTCGGTCGGGTCGAGAACACCCTTGACCTCCACGATGGTCCGAATATCCGGCAGGTAGAAGTCGGGCAGGTAGCGGACTCCGAGGATCTGAAAGCCTTCCGGCTCATAGGACCACTTGACCCGGTGGCAGTCGAAGAACTTGGCGTACTTGACCTCGAGGCGGGAGCGCATCCTGATTCCGCGATACTGCTCAGGGATGCTCCACTTGTGAGCGGGTTTGGCTTCGGTATCAGCCGGGGATGGTAACCTAGTCACAGCCAGTTAACCTCCAATCCAGGTTGCTGGTCAGGCCCCGGTTGTCAGCCGGGGCCGCTTTCCTTTGTACCATTCCCGATTCTGCCACTCCCCCCGGACAGTTCATCGCTCCCCCAGGAAGGCGCGGGTACGAAGTGTCACCGATACAAGCGGGTCATCGGAGTCCTCGATGGTGTCGTCTCCCCATGAGTGCCACTCCCTCAGCAGCCCCCTCGCCTGCTCCAGTTTGGCGCGAACGTCGGCAAGTTCCTGTTTCAGTCTCCCGTTCTGGGTTGCCGGTGTTTCGCCCTCACGTCGCTGTATCAGTACCACCATCGGTCCATGTTTCTCAGTGATCACGGTTAACTCGACGTAGTTAACGCCGCCAGCCTCATCGAACAACTCGACGATCTCTTGCGTGAGCACAGTGAAGCCAGGGTGCCTGAGCGTCATCTGCAAGCCGCGCTCTCGGGACAAGCTCATATCTTCGATGGTTATGTCGTCCGTCGCCGGGGTCTTGTCGCTCATGGCTGGCCTGCCTGGTCGAGAGCGGCACAGATGGGGCAACGCACCACGAACTGCAAGCACGCCTCGCTGTCGCCCTCGTGCTCGCAGTCCTCGCAGTCGTCTTGGTATTCGTCGCCGGGATGTTCGGCTTTGCTACACACCCAGCCGCTACAACCGTCAACTGTGTATTGGGGGTGAACTTTCGCCAGCGCCTCCCTCAGCCGCTCGTTCTCCCGCTCCGCAGCCTCTGCACGGGCGCGGAGGTCCACTATTTCAGCAGCCATGCAGGAGCATCCCGCCATACACTGCCCACCGTGGTAGTCGCGCACGGAACAACCGTCGTAGAACTGTTCCACATGCTCGTCAAGACGGCTCATCCCTCCCTCCCTTCCAGCGCGGCACGTTTCTTGCACGTGTCAAGCCGGTGGCAGACGGAACAGCCTTTGTCCACGTCACACCAGGCGGCGCACTCGGCCACATCTTCTCTCAGCGCCCCCCTCAGCCGCTCGATCTCCGCATCCTTGGCGTCTAGCTCATCCAGGGCGGCGGGGAGGTCACGAGGGTCGTCGATGGACAGCCACCAGTAGCCATCCTCCATGTCGACCCATTCACCGATGCGGATGCTCTTGCCCTCGTAGTCGTTGACCTCCACGAAGCGTCCCGCCTGCGGCCCCGGAGGGCCGTCGAACACGATGTAGATTTGCCGCTTTTCCCTCGCCGCCCTCCGTTCATCAGCGTTCATTCGCGATCCCCCTTTGCCAAATCCATCACATCCTCCACGCACCTAACGACGCGGTACTCCCCGCCGTGACTCTCCACCTCAGCTTGAAACTTTACCTGGTTGTCCGATTGTTTCCCCTTGGCAGTCTTGGCCTCCAGGAACACCACCCGCCCATCCTTGACGGCGATGAGGTCGCTGATCCCCTTGTGCGCTCCCATGCCTTGCAAGATAGGGAACACGTACCAGCCCAGCGTCGTGAGGTACTGCCGCACCTGCTTCTTGATGGCCGTCTCCGGTTGCGTCCCTTGGCTCTTGGCCAGCAGCCGGCGGCCCTCGGCGGCAGAGACGCGCTCAGGCATCCCCCACCTCCCGAAACCCCTCAGCCCTCACCGCCAGCGTCTCGCACTTGTGCTCAGCCACCCACCACGCCTCCCGCATCCCCGCGTCCACCTGCTTGCGCCACTTGCAGCGCGGGTCACCATCCTTGGCCGGGTGGCGGGTGCAGCGATCGTGCTCGCTTTTGCAGGGGAGGGTTAGCGGTTCTCCCGTGGGGGTAGAGGTAGACGGGGGAGTAGGGCCGGTCATCGGGTGCGCCTCAGATAGACGAGGCCCGCCACGATGAGGCCGATGAACACGGCGTTGGTCGTCCAGATGCCGATGGCCGTGAGTAGGGCGGGGCTCACTCCTCGCCCCCAGTACCGCCCCCACACTTGCCGCCGTTCGTGGCGGAGTTGGCGCAACTGTCGCAGCGGTACGTCGGGATCAGCGACGGGCCGACTTCGGCGGGGTGATAAGCGTCGCCGTGGCAGGGGGTGTCATTCGCCATCGCGGGCCTCCCGCTCCATGATTCGCTGTAGGCCCATTCCCGATGCCTCCAACCGGATCTGTTTCATGCCTTCGTCTAGCCAACGTTCAACCCACTGCCAGAAGGTTGGATGCCGTCTTGTCAGCCACCAGATAGCAAGGCCGTCAAGGTAAGTTAGGAGCTTCACCTCCCTACCTCCATCTCTAGCTGAGGGTTAGCAGTGAGCACCAATTGCCCCGGATGCTCTACCGGATGGTGCTCGTCACAGAAGTAGCATTTGCCCGTCTTTGGGCTGTAATGATGGTGATTGCTCGGGTCGTTCGGGCACTTGGGATAAGTCTCCAGTTGCCCTTGATAGTCGCGTCTCGGCATCCCCACAGTCCTCCAATACTCCCTCATGCAATTGCCACGCCAACTCCCCCGCCAGCTCCGGGTTGACCGCGTAGAGTTCGCGCAGCCAAGCCCGGGTCGCTGGTGAGGGGATGAGGTCGGCAAGGCTTACTCCCGAGCCCACTCGGCCCGGTCCACCCGCTTGTAGTACTCCCGGTCCTCTTCGTCTGACCCGAACACAAGCCAGTCCTCGAGAGCTGCGTCCACGGGGTCATACTCCATCGGCCCCATAGCCTCTCGAATGCGCTCCAGGTCCTCTTGTGCTTCTTCGGGGGTGGCGTAGAAGACCATTTACGCTGCCACTTCCTTCCTGCGGTCGCGCATGACCTTGTGGATCTGTCCGTGGCACTTGGTGCACAACCACACAATGTCCAACGGCTTGCTGTAGTCGAAGTGGTGTTTGTGAAGGCCGTGCCCCCCAGCGTCCTCGTCTCTAACGCCACAGATGCAGCACCATTCGGGCTTAGTGATTTCCCCGGCCTTAAGAGCCGCATCCACCAGCCGATAGCAGTTGTGGCGAGATGGATTGCGCGTCCAGATCTTCAGGCGTGTGGCGAACACCTCCGCGGGGTTCGCCTCTTTGTATTGCTTCACCGCCGTCTTGAAGCGTTCCCTGTCCCGTGCATAGCGTTCAGCGTTATACCGAGAGAAGCAGGCACGACAGCGACGCTGACGACCGTCCGCTTCCTTGGCGGCCCGATTGAACTCCGAGAGAGGTTTCATCTCGCGGCACTCGTCGCAGACTTTGGACGTGGGGGTCTGCGGCCCCTCACTCAAAAGGGATGTCATCTTCGCCGAAGTCCACGTCGCTCAGGTCGTTAGCCGGTGCCGCCTGCCCGTTGGCCACCTCGCGGTATTCGGGCGACTGTGCGATGGTCTCCTTGAACCAGTCCGACAGCCCCTCGTAGATGGCCGGGTCGAACTCTTCCGGCTCCAGCGAGAACATGACCGATTCATTGACCTGCTTGGGTACCTTGGTGCCCTTGGGGGGCGAAGTGACGCCGGTCACCTTGACCCTGCCGTTCTCAGTGGCCGTGAGAGTGACCAGGCAGGGCACCCCGAGGATGTTGCCGAGCTCGAAGCCGTCAAGCTCCTGCTCGGTGAAGTCCCGGCCCCGCCAGTTGACCAGATCGTGTCGCAGGTTGGCCTTCTCGTTGAGGGACGCGGTGTAGAACTTGGACACCGTGAACGGCTGCCCCGCATAGTCGCCCGTCTCGATGAGTTCGGCGGGCAGTTCCCACACGAGCACCACTTGCCGGCGCGAGTTGGGCCGCCCCTGGTACTCGCTGGTCTGGGTGCCCAGGTCGATCACCTTGATGCAGCGGGCGAGATACGTCCCCGGATCGGGTCTCTGAAAGTCCCCCCCATCGTTGCCTTTCACTTTCATCTACTTCCCCTTGTGCTAGAGTGTCGCTGAGTGCTTGAGGGCCGCTTTGCCGAGCGGCCTTCGCCCTTCTATGAGGACTTCGATGTGCTGGTCTATCCGTCGAGCCGTGGCCTGATCCTCTAGGTCTATGGCCAGTTGCTTCTCCACACACCGCCGAACCTGATTGAACCCGACCAGGCAGTCGGTCAGTTCATCGAACGTAATCACGCTGTCCTTCGCGGCCTCGATAAAGGTGGTCTTCCAGCGGTCGATGAGCTTCAGGGCTTCGCGGGACAGCTGCTCCTCGTCCATCGCAAGAGCGGCGTTGTCCATCGCGTCGTCGCGGAGGTCACGCAGTTCGATAGGTAGGCGTCCCATGTTTGTCACCTCCCTCCCACCCGCACGAGGTAGCACTTGCCGTCGACCGTCACTGCCTTGGCCGCGGTGCCCTTGCAGACCTTGCCGACCGCCATGTAGATGCTCTTGGCGGCCTTCTCGCTCTGGATCTCGACGCACTCCTCACCGCTGGCAAGGAACGCCTCCACCACGGCCGGCCAGCCCGTCTTGGGTAGCGTCGCCGGCACCAACTTGACGCCGTTCACTTCGATCACGATTGGCCCCCTTCGGGTCGGTTTCACTAGCCCGTACTCCTCAACAGCCCGGCGTACCGCTCGCTGCCTCTTGACCTCCTTCATCTCGGCCATGGCCCGCTTGCCCTCAGGGCTCGCGAGGTAGCGCTCATGACGTTCGGCTGCCGCTCGCTCCTCGCAGCGGAAACAGGTGTCTCCCCCGTTGAGGGCAGCGACCGGGCCCTGACAGACCTTGCAGCGCCGCACCTCGCGCTTGGCCGCGGGTCTCTCGATGGGCCGGGTACGGAGTTCAGGCGTTCTCATCCCGTCACCCAATAACAAAGCCCACACCACGCCAGCCCGGCCAGGGTCCACAGCCAGGGGTACAGTCGCTCCCGGCGCTTCTGCTTGCGCCAGTGGACACGCTCCCGGCGGTTGACGCGCTGGATTTCCCAGAAGATCTGTTGCTGGGTGCGAGGGGTCATGCCTTGCACCACCAGAGAATCCAGATCCGTCCAAAGCGCAGAGCGCGATGCTCTGGGCCTTGCTTGACGCCACGCCGCTCCATCTGGCGCACCTTGCGTCTCAGCCGACGATTCTCCACTTGAACATTGTGGAGTTGCACTCGGAGAGCGATGGCCGACTTGCTCATCCCCACCTCCTCAGCACTTCCCCCCCGCCCACGATGAGCAGCACCAGGGCAAGGACGAGGACCCACGGGGTCACTTCTTCTTCCCCTTGCTGTTCGTCGCCTTGGCGACCTGCTTAGCGACCTTCCGGGCGATCTTGAGTTTGGTGGAGCGTTTCATGGTGACCCCCTTTGGTTTGAGTGCTTACCTGCCCCGAATAGCCCCGGCGCCCAATGGGAGAGCGCCGGAGCCAGGGGTGTGCACGGTCTCCCTGAATGAGGTTCCAGCGTCCGTGCTGCCGGAGTTACCCACCGCCGGCTGGGGTGCAGCGAACGCAGCCCTGTGGGCCGCAAGGATGGTCGGGAGTCCCCGTTCGCAGGCGCCCTCGGGGACGGGGAGCACGATCTCCCAGATGCGGTTGCACTCTTCCTGGGTGAGTTCGCGCTCGTTCGAGCACTTGACGGAGATCATGCGGCGTCCTCCAGCAGTTCCTCCACGGTGATCCCAAACAACCGCGCGTAGGCCAGCGCCTGCTCAGCTTTCATGCCGAACTGGCCGCGAATGTGACGGCGGACCATGCGCTCGTGAATCCCCGTCGCCTCCGACACTTCCCGGACGGTCATCTTGTGTTCTTCGATGAGTTGCGCTAAGCGGGTCATGCTTCCCCCGTAAGTCGCCAGTACTGTCCACTGCCACTCTAGCAGTAGTGTCCAGTACTGTCAACGCTTTTTTTTGCCAGTTGTGGCTAGATGGATTTATGATGGACAAAGAATGGACTATGGAACCTCTGGCGAAATCCCTGAAAGCCCTGATGGAGGCCCGTGGCATCAGCGTCACGGAGCTCTGGACGCAGGCGGACCTCAAAGGCCCGTCTGCGGTCTACCGCTATCTCAGTGGCGAGCGGGGGAAGCTACCCAATAGCCAACTGGCGGAGTCGCTAGAGAAGATGGCCCCGGTGCTCGGCGTGACCCCTGAGTACTTCCTTGAATGGCGCGCCTGGAAGGTCCGGGAGATCGTCCGTAGGCGCCCGCAACTAGTCAAGCTCGTCTATGATGTCCTGGTCGAGGCCGACCGCGCTATGGACCGGGAGGACATACCCGATGAGCGCTAGGAGACTTCGGCATAGTGGACGAAACCTATCGTCGGGCTCAATCTGCTCCGCCTTCACCGCAAAGTCCCTCAGCACGTCCTCACCGGTCACATCCATCGCCCCCGTTCTCGAAGTCGCTGGCCACCCATCGTTAGTGGGTGCTAACCATGCTACTACTTCATCCGGACGGATTTCTACAGAAATACCTCTGATATTTCCGCTGCATTTTCCCTTTATATGCAAGCTAGCGAGAGGTCGGGAGGTTCGAGGAATGAAGGTTCTACCATCCCCGGAAGAGAGGGAATACGCGGCCGAACGCAAGGGTGTCGAGGTCCCCTTGCATGAAATCGTCATGTGGCTCTTCATCGTCGGCGCCCTGGCCCTGCTGGCTATCGGTTTCTCCGGTCGCTTCGAATCGGCCGTCCAGGAAGCCTCCATTTTCGCCGCCTCCGGCGCCTGTGGCATCATCGCCCGCATCGCCCAAGCAGGGGCGCACCATGACAAACTTATGCGGGAGATTCAGAAGCGGCAGTGATCCCCGCCTTCGGTTACGTCCGCGTCTCCCGGGCCAAGCGGGAGCAGATATCCCCCGCCGTTCAGCGCGAGGCCATTCTTGAGGAAGCCGAGAAACGCGGCTGGGAGATCGTCCGCTTCTTCGAGGACATAGACCGCTCCGCGACCAAGCTCAGACCATTGGAGCTGGCCGGCTTCTCTGAAATGGTCACGCTTGCCAAAGCGGGCGGGGCCGGGGCCGTCCTCTTCTACCGGGTGGACCGGGCGGTAAGGGAGCACTCGGGCGAGTTCGATATCGTCCAGACAGACCTTCGCCGGGCCGGTGTCTCGATCGGGTTCACCAATCGCCAGTACGACGACACCCCGGAAGGGGCGTTCGCGCTTGACCTGGATATCGCCCTTTCCAGGCTCGAGGTCCGCCGCCTGGGGGAACGCCTGCAGCGGATGCACAAGACGCTCGCCTCTCAAGGCAAGTACGGGGGCAACTTCGCCCCCTTCGGCTGGAAGCGGGTGAGAGACCCGGACGGGCAGCAGCGCATAGTCCTTGACCCGGAAGAGTCGGTGTGGCGGCGAGAGATCCACGCCCTTTACTGGAAGGGCTGGAGCCTGCAGCGGATAGCCGACCACCTGAACCGCCATGACGTGAAGACCAGGCGGGGCACGTCCTGGTGCCTGCAGTCGGTGCGCAAGTGTCTCATGGCGGAAGTGCAGACAGGCGTCCGTACCCTCACCGGCCGGGTATCGACGGGGCGCATCGAGCCCCTTCTCACCGAAGAGGAGTACGCCCGGACGCTCGCTGTGCAGAGTGCCCGTCAACGCTGGCCGGAACGGAAGACCGACCGGCGGGCGCTTCGGGGGAGTCTGGTAAGGTGCGGGACTTGCGGGTGTGCCATGTATCTCGTGCAAGGGCGGGCGAAGCAGGTCTACCGCTGCCAGGGGAGGATCAAGCGAGTGTGCGAGCGGGGGACCACGATCAAGGAAAGCATCCTGGTCGAAGCGGTGGAACGGGAAGTGCTCAGGCGCCTCAAACGCCTACGACCGCCTCAGACGCCCCAGAAGCCCACGGGGGATATAGGAACACTCATAGACGCGGAGAAGGCCGCCACAGAGGCTCTGGGGCGCTTGGTGGCCCTGTACGCCGCGGGAGAGATATCCGAGGAGGAATGGCGGACGGGTAGAGCGGCGGCAAACGAGCGATTGACCAAGGTGAGGGGCAAGCTGGAGAAGGCCCGCCGCGACCTAGAACGCCCTTCGCTCACCGAGGAGGACTATGCCCTCTTCCGGGGCATCACCCCGGAGCGATGGGCGGATCTGAACAATGACCAGAAGCACGCCCTTTACCGCTTCCTCATCGACCGGGTAGAGGTCAATCCCAAGGGGATAGAGCCGCGGATTCATCTCTATTGGAAGTGACAATAGGGCAACTATTCCTGGGAGGAGTTCACAATAAGTCACCCGGCCGACTAGAACGAAAAGGGCGCCCCGCCCATGCCGAGGGGGGAGCGGCACAGGCCGGGCAGGTATGGGGAGGGGGGCGGTGTCAGGATCGAATGGCCGCTGCCCGGAATCGAACCGGCCTTACTGGGGGGCCGTTCCCCACAGCGCCACGAACCCCGGGGCGTCGCACGGATTCTCTGACTGCCGTGGTAGCGTTTCCCGGGGACGAGATATGACCGGGCGAGAGAAAGCATCGTTGAGAGGCCCGCCCGGTACTAGTCACCTCCTACTTTTCGACCTCCGGCAAGCCAGCGAGCGAGGTGAGCAGCGACAGGACGGCGGCAAGGAGCGCAGCGCTCCCCACGGCGGCCCAGTTGACCTCGGTGAGTAGCGCGGTCACGGGAATGAGAGCGACGGCAGTCTGAGCAAAGGTCTTTGCCGCCCTCACTCCGGCCGCGTGCCACCACTGTTTACTTGCGATCATGTGTTACCTCCTTCTCGGGGTCTCCCCCGGTAGACCCTACAGGTGGCCAGGTACCTGGCCGAGAGGGACAGGTATCGCACGCCGCCGGGTCCCGATCGCTCAGCCCGCACCAGCACCAGGGCAGCGGGCGCTTACTCAGGAGGAGGCATGGCGTCGGCGTGCAGCTCGACGGCGGCCCAGCCACAGGAGGGGCAGACGGCGCCCTCCTCCTCGTCAAACTCGAGCGGGCCCGCGCAATCGGGACACCGGCCCGCGTGGAGGAGCCCCGGAGGGCAGGCGGCCATTTCACAGACCGAGCTGGGTCCGGAGGCTGGATATCCCCGCCTGCTTCGCCGCCTCTCGCTCGGCCGTGAGCTCCGGGGCCTCACCGCGGCCGATAGCCTTCAGGATCTCCACGTCGTGAGAGCGGGCCACATCGGATAGGTAGCCGCGGCGGGCGAAGGTGCCGAGCTCGCGGAGCTCGTCGCGTATCTCCCGGAGAAGCTCGCGGTCCTCTTCGGTCATGTCATCATCCTCCCGTCTGTAGACGCTCATTAGGGCCGCGTGAGTGACGCGGGTGCCGGGGCAGGACTTGCCGGCATCCCGGCGGTCGCGGTGAAGGAAGGTGCCCCGGGTGCTCGCCTGATGGGCGTCGCACCACTCGACGGGGAAGCCGGCCCAGCGGGAGAGCTCGAGCACTACCCAGCGGGAGAGCTCGAGCACCTCCTCCGAGAACGGGGCTTTGTCGCCGTTCCAGGCGTGCTCGAGGTGCCAGGTGTCGGCGTTGCGGCCGGCTACTCCGACGCCCTGATAGATGAGGTCGGTCCCTACGAAGAGGGCCCACTGAGGCCGCGGCCAGTCGGGCCCTCCCCACAGGTGCGGGCCGAGGCCGAGGGGCCAACCCCTCACGTCCCGGTAGTAGCGGAAGCAGCCGGCGAGGCTCGAGAGGCCCCGCCACTGATGCTGGTCGGGGGCCCAGGTGTGGTGGATGCTCAGCTTGCGCCCCCAGCTCGGGCAGGGCCGGCGGGCGAGGAAGGCGCGGAACTCCTCCGGCGTGCGGAGCACCGCTCCGACGTAGCGGGGGCCGAACTCGCTCATGGCGCCCTCCAGTACTCGGGTGAGTGCTCGAGACAGCGAGGAAGGGAGATCTCCTCCCGGTGCGCCTCGATATAGGCGAGAGGATCCTCGCGGAACTCGGTGTAGTGCGGGCCGAGGTACTCGACGGCCTTGCGCGGCGTCACCTCCACCGGCCGGCCGCAGACCGAGCAGGGAAGGCTTATGTATCGGGCCTCGTGCGCGGTCATCCCAGCCACCCCATCGCGGCGATGATTGCGAGGAGGGAGACGAGGGCTCCGAGCACCATGTAGAAGGCTCGGCCGGCGCCCTTGACGGCACCACCCACCGCGGCTCGGCCCGTCTCGCGGCTCTCGAGCTCCTGCAGTCGGCTGTCGTGCCCGGATAGCCGCCCGTCGATCTCATGCCGGCAATCCTTGTGGTCGAGGCTCCGCTCGTCTATGCGCCGCGTGAGCCGCTCCTCCACCGCGCCGATGTAGTCGGTTAGATCCTTCTTTAGCTCCACGTGCCGCTCGGAGAGCACCCGGACGAGGAGGCTGTATTCGCTCTCCGTCACCGCGCCCTCCTCTCCGGCTCGGTCGGCTGCCACCAATCGGGGAAGGTGCACTCGTGCCCCTCGATGGGCACGGTAGCCGGCGCCGGGGCCTCGAGGCGCTCCTCGAGGAGATACGAGGGCACCCGCGGCGGGTACACCCAGCGCGGCTCGCGGCCGGAGAGCCACCAGAGGGCATAAAGAAGGCCGCCCGCGGCGGCCCCGGCTGCTGCGATGTGGAGAGATCTCATGGGCTCACCTCAGGTCGGCCGCGGCTATCTGGGCCCCGGTGCTTTCTACCGAGGCGGCGGCACGTGCGGCGAGGGCCTCGGCTACTACGCTCTGGATCTCCTCCACGGTGAGGCCCCCGGTGAGGGTGCGGGCCACAAACTCCCACACCTCTTGAGCGGTGAGAGCCGCGGTCCCGACGGTGTTATCGACCGGCACCCCAGCCATGACCGAGGCGGCCGGCGGGACCCTGCAGGAGCCCTCGTACATGGAGTTGGCATAGACGACCCCGTGCCGAACGTTGCCCTCGGCCGGGGCATCGGAGGCGTAATCCAGCGAGGCCCGCACGAGCTTGGTCCCGGTTGGATACCCGGCCTCGTTGGCGAAGCGAAGCAGGTGATTGGCTTTGTCGGCGTGCACGATACGGCGGGCAAAGACGGCCACGGTGCCATCATTACCATCCTCAAGGTCGGAGCAGAGCAAAACGTAGCCTGAGTCGGTGTTGGTGGAGTGGATGGGATGAATCAGGCCCGAAGGAGCTGCTATCGGGCCGGTCACGTCGATAATCCCCGCCCCGTTCACGAGGAAGCTGATACCCGGTTGGGCGCTCCCTGCAATTATCGGACCCGTCACGGTGATGTTATTCCCACCAGCACCCGCCGCTATAGCAGGGGAGATGGCATTCCCGCGTACTTCCCCAACAACGGTGCAGGTAAGCGGCCCCGCTCCCAGGACCACCCCAGCGGAGGCCAAGGGACCGTCGGCGCCCCATACCGCTCCCGTAATAGCCAGCGCCCCACCGGAAAATGAGACGGTTCTGCTGCGAGCACCCGAGGGAAGCGGCTTCACGTCGCCCACAATAGATAGCACCACGTTCGTACCGGTAGACAAGATGGCCGTGCTACCGTCGCCCCCGCTGCCGCCTCCGGTGACGTTACCGTGAACGCTCACTGTCGCGTTCCCTGTTATGCGAATCGCATCGCGGTAGCTAGTCGTCCCGGCGGTGACGGCTCCTTGAATCCCTAGTGTCCCGGTGCCGGTCACCTCAATAGCGGTTGTGGAGTTGGTCGTCCCGCCGAGAACGCTCCCGATTACCGTGGCTACTCCGGGCGATGCTGCCTCGTACAGAAGCGTCCTCGTACCCGTTCCGCCTCTCACAATGCCGGTAAACGTCACTCCCGCGGCAAGAACGAAGCGCCCCCCAGTGTTCTGCAGCTCGTCACAAGCATCGCTGGCGGCGATGGTTACGACGTGCCCGGTTGCCGCCACGGCGGTATCGCCCACGGTGGGCTTGACGCCACCTACCCAGGTCGCGCCGTCTGCAAAGTTACCCGATGCCGCGCTGGTGATAGTTGCCACGGATCCTCCTTACGTGAGCGTGGCCGCTGCTAGGAGGTCCCCGACGGCCTCAACTGAGGCGGCTCCGTACGCGGCCAGGGCATCGGCGAAGGCTTGCTGCACCTGCTCCAGCGTGAGTCCGCCGGCGGTTAGGGTGCGCTCCACGTAGGTCCACACATCCTCCGGGGAGAGGGCCGCTGTTCCCACGGCGTCCCCTACCGGCACCCCTACCCCAACCGAGGCCGCGGGAGGGACGGCCATGATGCCGGTGTACATGGCGTCGGCGTACTGGGTCCCGGAGCGCACGTCGGCCTCGGCGGGCATATCTGCCGCGTAATCCAGAGAGGCTCGGATAAGCTTCGTCCCAGTCGGGTAGCCATCGATGTTCGCCAGCCGGATGAGATGATTGGCTTTATCGCGGAGTACGAGGCGGCGGGCACAGATAGCAACCGAACCGTTGGCTGCGTCCTCCCAGTCTCCGGAAGCTAGTGTATAACCTGAACCCGTGTTCTCATCCCTGACGGCGTGCGAAAGGTCGCCACCGCCCATTGTAAGAGTAGCTGCCGCTATATCCATAATGCCCGCTCCAGCACCAGAGCGATAAACTCCAGCGGCTCCGGTGCCTCCCCCACCAGTAATAGCGCCCGTCACTGATAAAGAAGCACCACCATGTGATAATCGCACCCCTGCGCCGGTCCCGGTATGCCCATGAATAGAGCCGGTTACAGTAACAACGGCTGCACCGCCAGAACCTATGCCCGCTCCAGTGCTCCCGGCGGCTCCCTGAACAGACCCGACGAGGTTGATAACAGTGTCAGCGCCGGCGTCACTCACGGCATGTAAAATACTAGTACCAACATGGAGTATGGCGCCGGTGATGTTGACGGTGACACCAACGCGACCGGTCTGAACGGAGATGGCCGGGTTCGTGCTAAAAGTTACATCGCCTGTTACGTTCAGGGTGAGACCGTCCCCAGCTACTGTAAGGCACCCGCGTATCAGGCCAGTTAAGTTCCCCCGAATAGTGAGCGTGCCGGAGCCGGTGCACCAGACATTTACCCAACCTTGCCTCATCGAGCCGGGTACGTTTCCCACAATAGTAGCCGCCGCGGGCGAGTCAAGGTCGAACAGCAGCGTGTTCACGTCTCCCCCTGGAGCCGCCACATTGCCGGTGAAAGTAACGCCGTCGGCCAACTTGAATTGACCGCCGGTAGTTTGCAAGTTGTCACAGGCCGCGTCGGCTGCAATCGTAACCGTGTGCCCGGCGGCGGCTACCGCGTTGTCCCCTATCCCGGGAGGAACACCGCCAACCCACGTTGCCCCATCGGCGAAGTTGCCGCTGGCTGCCGAGGTGATGGTGGCCACGCTACAGCCTCACGTCCTCGCGGGCCGCTTCGACTCTCTGGCGCTCCTGCACCATGCCCTCGACGATCTCCGCGAGCGCATCCTCGAGGTTCTTGTACTGGCCTCGCCGCGCGGCTATGCGGATGGCCTTGTCCTCGTACCGGTTGCCCTTGGCATCCACGGGCACGGCTCGGATAGCGACCCCGTGCTCGGAGATTGCGGCCGAGACGACGGCGCTCGTGCAGGTGACCTGGGTGCCCTTCGCGTCGGCGGCCTTCACTGATTCGATGTTGATTTCTCTCATGGTTCTCCCTTTACGAGTAGGGCACGATGAGCCGGTCAGTCCAGGCAACGTCGGTCGCCCGGGTGACGGCGGTCGTGCCGTTGGCGGCCACGACGATCTTGGTGATACGCCAGGCGGGCTCTCCCTCGGCCGAGCCGGCCGGGGCCGTCCCGAAGTAGCTCGTGTCGGTTATCCATTCATGCCGGCGAGCGGTAGCGCCCGACGGGCCCTGTAGCCCTTGCGGGCCCTCCTCGCCCTGGGGTCCAGTCTCGCCCTGCGGCCCTTGTTCCCCTTGAATGCCCTGGGGTCCGGCCGGGCCGGTGTCTCCCGTGTCGCCTTTGGGGCCTTGGGGTCCGACCGGGCCCTGTTCGCCCTGGGGTCCAGTCTCGCCCTGCGGGCCTTGGAGACCTTGCTCGCCCTGGGGGCCCTGTTCTCCCTGCGGCCCCTGGGGGCCCACGGCAGCCGTTGATACGACCGTAGTTACGTCCTCAGCTATCTGGACCACTGTCGTCTCAGCTGTCACGGTAACCACGGTCACGGCGTCACCTCCTCACGGGTCACGTCGGGGAGCGCTGCCGCTGTGCCCCTAAGCACGGTCTGCGGCTCGCCGCCGGCAAGCTCACGCTCCATGTCCCACACGAACACCCCGCGCCTGAGAGCCCGCGTCTGTGCGGCCGTGAGCGATATCCTGACGTCTCCTGTGGCGGCCGCGCTCTCGTCAATGGCGATGTCCGTGGCGGTAGCCGCTGCGTGGCTCGAACGGATCTGGGCGCGGTGGGTATAGGCGGAGACGTCCAGGGCGGTGCCGTTGGCGTCCTGGAAGTGGATGGTGTGCGAGTAGGCGTCGCCGGAGACGAATTCGAGGTTAAGTGTTCCAGGTGTCATGCCGTTGCCGCCTCCTTTTCAAGCTGCTGCTGCTTCTGAGCGATCGCCAGCAGGTAATCGCTGACGGTCTTGGGCTCCCACCAGTTGCCCACGGTGACCTCGCAGACTGCGGCGGCCACGTCGAATGGACGAAGGGATTACATAGGATGAGGGGAAGAACAGCCAATCGTAGGCGGCTGTGGTGTTCAGGGTCACTTGGTTATAGGTGGCCGACCCGGACTTGCCGGTGGCCATCTTGACCGTTACGCCACCGGGCAGCGTGGTCGTATCGTCCCAAGCGCCCCGGAAGCCCGAGGTCAAACTGTAGTCAGGCTGAGCGACCTGCCAATAAAGCCGCAGCGTGGGCACTTAGCGGGTCCTCCAGATGAGCCGGGCGAGTTGGGAGCGGGTGATTCCCTCCGCCCAGCGCGCCTCGAGCCAGGTGAACCCGGGCAGGGCCTCGCGTACCTCCCCACGGGTGGCGGGCGAGTACTCGGCGTCCCACGGAGGGGATGTGAGCCCGGCCCGCTGACAGATGAGGGCCACGTGGCGCTTGAGGAGGGGGGCGTGCGGGCGGAAGGTGTTGTCGGGGTAGCCCTGCCATATCACCCCGAAGCGCCAGTAGAGAGCCGCACACAGTTCCGTGTCGGCTGAGGGCACGTCGTAGTAGGGCGGGGTCTTACACCAGCGCCAGTGAAACTCCCGCACCTGTTCCCCGTCGCCGAAAGCAAGGCCAGTCCGGGGCCAGAGGTCTTGTTGGTACTGAGGTTCGAGATAGATGCAGCGATGCCACTCGGCGTGGGCCTCGATGGGGTTGAGATGCCACTCTGTGACCGCCGCCCAGTCCTCCGGCGTGAAGTGCGGCGCTACGATCTCCTTCCAGGCAAGCACGGGCGGAGTCTGGTAGTGGTCTGTCAGGGGCTCATAGCGCGAGAGGAGCACGAACATCACCCGGGCATGAGCGGCTTCGTGGGCCATGAGTTGCCGCAGACGAGCGGGATCTGTCACGGCCGCGTTCAGATACACGTCGCCGGAGGGGTAGTAGGCCACTCCCATCACGGCCCCGACCTCATCCCGGTAGTAGTACGGCGTCCCCAGGTCGGCGGCTGCTGTCAGAGTCCCGTCGCCCCAGACGCCGGCGTGAGACGCGGCGATCGCCACCTTGGTGCTCGGGTAGCGATCGGACCCCCAGCGCCAGTCCCAGGAGGACTTCTCAAGCGCCTCCGTGACGAGTGCCCGCTGAGTAGACGTACCTCCGGAGACCTGGAACACCTCCGAGTGGACGGCCTGTGCCGGCGCAACAAAAAGGGTCGCCAGAGCGACCCCGAGGAGGATGGTTATGAGGATGCGTCTCATGCTGCCTCCGTCGATAGGAACTTACGCTGGAAGAGCGTTCCTCTCACGCTGCCGGTCGCCCCGTTGGTGGCCGTCCGGAACGTCAGTCGTCTCCAGCCCTCACGGACGCGGCCGTTGGAGTCGAGAGCCACGTAGGGCATGAGGTCGAAGTCGCGAATCGTCAGCCGATCGTTCAGTTCCGTGATGAGCACATCGTCCAGGTAGACCCGGACGGTAGCCGGCGTCGCGGACTCCCGGATCCCGAAGTCGAGATTGACCGTCTGCCCCGGGATGGTGATCTGCTGCGAGGGCACGGTGATGTTCTGCGAGGGGACGGTGATCTGCTGAGAGGGGATGGTGATGTTCTGGGCAGGGACCACCTGGCCGGGGACAGCGTGAACGTGGGATCCGTATCCGTACCGGGTCGCGGTGAACAGCCAGTTGCCGTCTGTGCCGGTCATCTGCACCCGGGCGAAGAGTGGGATGGCCGAGCCGTCGCAGTTGACGACGACCGTGGTCTGCTCCTGGTTGTTCAGGGCGACGGAACCTCCCCCCACGTAGGACCCCGCTCCCCCGGTACCCGTGCGCACTTCATAGGTGAATGTCCGTGAGCCGCCGGTGAAGTTCCCGATGTGGAAGGCGATTCGTTGCGTGCCGTAGTACATCGCTGAGCAGGTGACCTCGAACCAGACTCCCGCTGAGGTCGGCCCCCGTGTAACCGATGGGAAGACCTGGTAGTCTGCCGCGGTCTCCTGGGCAGTCGTCCCGTTGGCCGTCTCCTGCTGCTTGGTCACGATCTGCTGTGCGGCGGTCACCACCTGCTGGGCTGCGGTCACGACCTGCTGTCCCACGGTGGCCACGTTCTGGCTCGCGGTGACGCCTCTGGCGTACGTCCTCATGCCCCCCATCTGATACCTCAGCCGAAGATCGATGAGGTCCGCCCCGTAGGGGATGAAGAAGTCGACGTTGGCCGGGTAGTCGGTACCTGCCGCGGTACGCTCGAACGCCTCTGAGAAGGTGTCGTTCGCATCCGTGGGGACACCCTGGAATCCGCGCTGCAGCGTGGATAGCTCCCGCTTGATGGCCACGATCTCATCGGCCACATCGTCATCGAGCGCGGCCACACGAAGGACAGCAGCCCCGCCTACATTGTCGCGGGTGATCTCGAGTATCCGGAGCTGGAGGTTCTCGTCCTTGTAGATGAAGTGGCCCATGTCTCCGGGCGCGCAAAGAGCAGCCGCCGAGTCCAAGCACCTTACCGTGTAAGAGTCGGTCGTCCAGCAGGAGATCTCCACCAGGCGTCTGAGCGTCTCGACCATCGTGGCCACGCTCTTACAGTCCTTGTCGGTGTAGGTGCCCCGCCTGATGCCGTACTTCTCGATCGAGGTCCGCCCGTCCCGCATCCCGGTCGCGTCGACGGATACCATCAGCTGGTTCTCGCCCTCGCCGTAGCCGAGTCCGGTCAGGCGGTTGACGATCTTCTTCCGGTCCTTGTTGGGTTGGAAGTGGGTGATGTTCACGCCGCGCCTAAATTCAAGGACGTTGCTGGCCCGCAGATCCTGCCCCAGCTGCGGCACGTGGGTGATGGTCTTTGCTACCGTGTCGAAGCGCATCTCCCCGCCGACCGCCTTCTGGATGCCGGCGATGGCCTCGTAGACGTTGGTCGCATTCTCGTAGCGCATGCTGATGAGGTTGGCCGTTGAGACCTCAAATCCCATCACCCTGACAGGGCCGGTGACCACTTCCACTTCCACGATGTGGTCGTTGGCGGGGTCGAGCCCGGAAAGGGTCAAGTTGACGGCGGAGGCGACACTGACAGCGTTCGTGCCCCGAACAAGCGTGGTCCCGCTCGCTTGGTACTGAACGCCGTTGATCCTGATCTTGCAGGTCCGGCCGGAGCCGCCGGCGGCGAACTTGATAGTCACGAAGGACCCGTTGAACACCCGGCCGATGTACTCGCCGGCGACGGACGCCTGGAGGTAAGTGGCCGGATCGCCTCCCCCTTCTGACCAGAGGCCGTACTTCTGAATGGCCCCGTCCCCGAAGGGAATGAGGGCGTCCCGGGCGTCCATGCTCCCGATGTAGGTGTAGTTCGTGTCGGGGCCTATCTCATAGGCCTGCACGTCGTCAAACTGGACCGCGCTGCCAGAGGAAGCGGTGTAGAGGACCAGGCGATACTTCTCGCCCGGCGCCACAAGTTCATCGGTCTGGACGGTCACGAAGTCACCCGTCTCCGCAGAGGCGAAGGCGGTCGAATCGACCGTCGAGCCGTCCCGGAGAATCCAGCGCACCTTGATACCTGCTGAGCCGGACATAGCGACCGGGGCCTTGCACTGGACCTTGAATTGATAGGTGACTCCGGGAGTGCAGCGATGCTCATCAGAGACCGACTCGTTCGTGCCCGCCGCCGCTTGGTAGACCCGCCTGTTGCTGACGAGAGCGCTTGACCAGTTGGCCGCGTTTCCCGGCGTCCAGTTGGTGGGCTTGTCGCTTGCGTCGAGGATACCGAAGCCCTGGTTGCGGAAGGCGAGGGCGCGTTTCCCGGAAAGAACGGACGTCGCAATATCCGTCGGCGTCCGGTTGAGATAGAGCGTCGCGCCTGGGGTGTAGCCCACGAAGAAGTTGCAGAGGTCCGTCGCGGCGTCGATCGCGCGCGCCTGCACGGTTGTCTCAAGATCGGTGTCGGTGTCCTCAAGGACGTAGCGGTACCCGTCCCACTCCACGTACCAGCCGTCGTCGATCATGGAGAGCCGGGACGCCCTAGTGCCATCCGAGAGCAGATGCTCCCGCTCGATGACAATGCGCTCCAAGGCGTAGGTGCCGTTCAGCCGCTGTGTCCAGGACACTTCGGCCGGGACCAGGCCGACGAAGGACTCCGTCTGATCGAACACCTTGAGGTAGTGAAGGGGTGCGAACGGGTCGACCGCTATCTCTCTGTCTACCGTGTCGAGCAGCCGCAAGACGTCGACCTGCTCCTGTGCGCTCACGCCAATGGCAGGAGTCGGGTCGACCAGGTCCACGTAGTCGGCCGGCTCCCGGTAGGTGTCGAGATCTCCGACCTCGTCCGCCAGACCCATCGAGTCTGCTACCTCGGCCATGGCCTCGATGCCCGGGTCCAGGTCGGCAACACTAATCGTGTCCGTTTGGTCCTGCTGGATCTGCTCGATTAGGAGGTCGTCCGCGAGGTCTACCTGGTCAATCTCGGTCAGAGGAAAGATTTCTATCCACGGGTCGACGTCACTGAGGTCGAGGCCATCGGCCAGCTCCCGGTCACGGTTGACCTCTGCTATCTCGTCCACGAAGTCGAGGACGTCGGCCTGGTCGCCCGCCGTCGCTTCGATAGCGGGCTCGCTGTCGGTCAGGTCGACCGCATCTGACTGGTCTGCGGCCGCGACCTCGATAGCAGGAGCCGGGTCGGTCAGGTCGACCGTATCGGATAGGTCGCTGATCGTCGGGTCCGGAGTCCCAACCGTGTCGCTCAGCTCGAGGACGTCGGCGAGGACTCCTGCATCTATAGGGAGCAGCTCGGCTGGTGCCGAGTCGCCTCCCGTGCCTACCGAGAAGAAGTCACACCACAGTGTGCCTCCGTTGTTGGCTCTTCCTATACCGACACGGCCGCTCGATAAGGAGCTGTCTGTGATAGAAGAAGTCCAGGACCCGGGTTCGGCTGAACCATGCGCCCATATCTTGAACCTGATGGTCGTGCTGCTTTTCTGTAGGCGAACCCAGTACCAGGTACTCCTGGCAAGAGAGAAGGTGGGCGTGTCTAGGACTGTCGCTGTACCACTGACATACTTCCCTGACCCTACTACCGTCGGAGACTGATTGAACCAGGTGTTGAGGAAGTAACCGTTCTCAGCTCCCGCGCTACCGCCGGTGCAGATGTGAGCCCTCATCGGGTCGTCCACGTTGGACGTGTGCGCCCATAGCCAGCGACACAGTATCTCCACGTTCCCCGTGACGTTGCCTACCGCGTCCCAAGTGAGAGCGTACCTGGAGATAGAGGTTCCGGTTATCCGCAGCGCCTTGCTGCTCAGTGTGCCGCTGGGAAGAAGCGACGCTTGGACGCTCGGGGTGAACGCGCTCGTGTTCCACCACTGTGTCCAGTCAGACGGAGCAGCATTAGTCTCATACTCGGAGAAGTCTGTCGCGAACTGAGCCACTGGCTACCGCTCGTTGTCGATCGAGACCTCGAAGGGCACGCGCTTGCCCTCGCCCTTCTCGTACTCGGCGGAGTCGTACTTCTCCACCACGAGCGCAGCCGGGGCCGTCGCGTCCAGGTGGTCGCCGTTCACGAGGACCGGGCCACGGATGACGACCTTGGTTTCGGCGTCCTTGCCCTTGCTGATGGTCACCGGGGGCTGGCGTTCCGCCCCCGGTGTGCTCATGTCTCTTTCCTCGGGCATGACTACGATCCCGTGGCCTGCAGTTTCAGGGTGATAACCCACGTCTGCCCGCTCGCCTTGACGCCCTGATCGCTCACCTTACGGTTGAGGCAGATGCCGCTCACGTTCTGCTTGATGACGAACTCCTGCCAGGCGTGGTTGGCCTCGGCCGAGCCGAAGGAGGCCTTGGCCTCGAAGGTGTCGTTGGTGGTCGTGGTGGTGGAGAGCTTGGGCCAGGTGGACTCGCAAGCCTTGTAAGTCTTGTTGGTGGCGGCCACAAGGTCGGTCTGCGTGTTGGCGGCGGCCGTGTTCGAGTCGCCCACCCCCACCCTGGTGTTGGCGGCGTCGAAGTGGTTGGCCGAGCTTCCCAGCACGAGCGCGAGCACTTCGGCCTTGCCCGTGTTGAGGGCGATGTTCTCCTCGAACTCGGTCACCAGGAAGGGCTGGATCCCTTCGCGCTGGACCTGCTCATAGTCCTCGGCGTCGAAGCGCTCGATCGCCCAGAAGGCCTTCCAGAGTTTGGCTGTGTCAGTGACGGCGGGCATAGTCGCGACCTCTCTTTCTCATTCGTGACGGCACCGGTATGCGGCGGTGAGTGTGTAGCTGGAAGAGGACTTGCTGACGGCGTTCATCCCGGCAGCAAGAGGCGGGTAGTCGGCGTCAGCGTCAGTGTTGGCGAACGCAGAGGAGCCGTTCAGGATAACGTCTGGCAGCTCCGTCTTGACCGTCAAGACGTCGCCCGGCTCAAGGGCCCCCTTGTAGGAGAAAGCCCACTGTCGGCCGCCGCCGGCCACGGTGAAGCTGAGTCCCGCCGGCAGGGCGATAGTGACTTCGCAAACCCACGCGGGATAGGTCACCAAGTCCCCATCGTTGGTGACGCCCCCCGAGAGACCGGCCACTGACGTCGTCTGTTCTTCCGCGTCCTCCCAGTAGGGGAAGGCCGCGAAGCTGAGTGAGAACTCCACCACGTCAGTGATGTAGGGAAGAGCGTCGGTCTTGATCGGGAAGCCCAGCGAGCGAGCCATGACTTGAAGTCCGGGAAGGTCAGTCACTGTGAGCGGGCAGAAGCCCAGTTCTGGGGACAAGAGACCCTTTAGAGCGCGCAGCTTGGAGACAAGGTCCACGTGGTTTCGGCCGACCACGATGCACTCGAAGGTGAGCTGCCGCATGGCCCGGCGAAGGTCGGTGTGCGAGGGGATCGTCCGACCGGGGATCCACTGCTCAGAGACCTGCATGGTCTGCAGGTCATGGATGCCGGCTACCCCGGGGGTGATGAGGCCGTAGGCAGAGAGGTCGACTCCCGCGAAGGCGATATTAGCCACGGCCGAACCCCTTCACGCGGACGGTCTGCTTCATCTCTCGTGACACCTCGCGGGCGAGCTCCCGGAGGTCGAGGCCCTGGGCATTCCCTTCGAAGACGTAGCGGTGGACGACCTCTCCGGATACCACCTGGCTCCCCATCGCTCCTGCGGTATCCATCGCCGGCCGGGCGGCGTCCTCCATCCGTAAGGGCCGCAAGAGCGTCGGCAGGAAGGGCCGGAACCATTCGTCCAGGTTCGACAGCGGGCCGAGCTTGGCCGGGGAGTGGAGCTCGAGGTAGTCGGCGGCGGTCTGGGCTGCGGCCTGGGCCGCCTGCTGGATTAGGGGGAGCGCGTCTATCAGCCCCTGAGCGAACGAGACCCCTAGCTGGTACCCGGCGTTCTGGTAGTTCATGGTCTGCCCGAGAAGCTCGTTCTGCTTATCAATGACTGTCTGCATCAGAGCCTGGTACTTCACCACGAGATTGTCGATCTCGGCTTGTGCGGCCGCCCGAGCCGCTTCCCGCTGACGTTCGAAGCTCTCGCGCTGGATGCGCTCCTCTTCCTGGAGGGCCTTCTGTCGCGACTCAAGCGCCTGCTGCTGTGCCTTGATCTGATCCTCGAGCGCAATTCGCTGCATCTCTTGGCGCTGCGTGAGAGAGGCGACTTCAGTCTCCTTCTCGCGCTGCAGGCGGGCCCGTTCGTCCTCACGTGCCCAGCGGGCCTCCTGGTTGACCATATCGTCGCGCTGCGACTGTATCTGCTTCTCCAGGTCGCGCATGCGCTTGATATCGGCCTCGGTATAGAAGCCCTGGCCTTTGAGGATGCGAAGCTCTTCCTCGGCATCGGCGATCGACTGGGCCGCTTTTCGTCGTTGATCGTCGCGGCTGATCTCCCGCTCGCGGTCGTCAAGGAGACGAAGCTTGTCGTCGTAGTAGCGGTTGAGCGCGTCCAGTTCGTCACGCTGTGCCTTCTGAAGGTCGCTCAGTTGCTGCGAGAGGGCTTCCCGCTCCCGATTGACACTTTCGGTCACCGCGTCTGAACGGGCCCGCCAGGCGTTCTCCCAGGCGCGCTGGTCGGCGTCGATCGACGAAAGCGTGTCTTGCAGCGCGCGGTTGATGACCCCCTGCTCGGCCCCGAACATGGAATTGAGCGAGCCGATCGCGCCCGTGGCGTATCCCATCACCTGTTCCGGTGTGGAGGCCAGGCTCATCAGATCGACGTTCGTCTGGTACTGCGCCCCCATCCCGCCGAGCAGTTGCGGAAGGATGCCCATCTGCATGGAGAGGGCGTTCGAGTGATTGCCGAGGAGATCCATCATGGTGGAGAGTTGTCCGACCGCGGAAGACCAGCGAGAGGCGGCCTGCTCCAAGGGCACGCGGGCAAGTTCTTCCAGACGAGAGCGGGCCTGGGCCGCTTCGCCTTGGAGGTCATACAGCCGCACCAGGAGCTTGTTCACTTCCTCCTGCGGCAGCTTGCGCGCCACGGCCATATCCACCTGCTGCTGTGCCTCTGCGATTGCGTTGGTCAGTAGGCGGAGCTGGTTGTCGCGGATGTTCTGCGCGATCCGCTCCGGGCTTGCCCCGTAGGCTTCCATCATGCGGTTGCGGGCGTTCTCGCGCGAGAGGTAGGAGTCGTGCATGTCCGAGCGCTCACGAAAGGCGTCCAGGATGGCGGTGGTGAGTTCCTTGCCCTTGAAGGTCTTCTGGAGGGCGAGGATGAGGTTGTTCACCTCTTTGATGAGCGCGGCCGGCACCACCGGCTGTGGGTAGGGAGCGCCGACGAAGCCGCCAGTGGCGAAGTTGGCTAATGCCTGAGCCTGATTCTCGGTTAGGACGAACTCACCCTCGTGCAGGAGAGCCGGGACAGGCCGGCCTGTCGAGCGCTTGGGAGCAGGGAGTCCGGCCGCTTGTCCGACCCAGCCGCCCATGGCGTACTGGAATGAGTAGTGGACGTGGCGGGTGTGGTAAGCGTCCGCGCCCGATTTCAGAAGCGCGGCAGAGGGGGTGTACTTCTGCCAGCCCACTCCGGGGTAGAAGATGCGCCCGTTGTAGATGATGTACTTCACCCCTAGCGCACTTGAGTTCATCGCCCCCCACTGAGCCATGGACGCCATCTGCGCCGGCGAGCCCCCGACATCGAAGGCCCGGCCGAAGGGATGGTCGGACTTCCAGCTCCGGGCCGCCCGGCCTCCCATCCACACGGCGCCGGGGAAGGAACCTTTGAGCTTGTTCCAGGCGAGCAGCGAGTTGGGCGTGAGGCCGCCAAAGCCCTTGCCGTAGCCGGCCATGCCGCCCATGTCCATGTCGCCCCAGCCGAAGGTGGCCTCTACCGTGACCTTGAGCGGCTTGGCAGAAAGTGCGGCTTGCGCGGAGGAATGGATCTCCCGGCCCACTTTACTCCCGGCAGGCTTGCCGTCCGTCTTCATGAGGATGTCGGCGAGTCCTTTGGGAAGAAGCGCGGTGTTGGCTAGGAAGGTCCCGCCGAAGATGTCGGCGCGTGTGCGAGCAGGAGTGGCAGAGTCGGTCTTGCCCAGGTTGTCGGAGACCTGCTTGGGGAGGTTCTGGCTGCTGTACCCCTCGTACCAGTTCTTGGCAAAGTCCTCGCCCTCGGTCTTCCCCCAGACCTTGCCGCCCTGAGAGACGGGGGTGTAGCTTCCCCCTTGACCGTAGGTGTTGCCGACCGTGTAGCCCTTCCAGGCGTTAGCCCATGCCTCTTGGGCTTTGGCGGCCGCCTTGGCGTAGCGGGTCTCCATGTCCTCATCGAGCTTGGTGAAGTTCTGGTCCATCTCTTTCTGGAGCTTGGCCAGTACCTTCGCCTGGGTTTGCCTGTCCGCTCCCCAGAAGGCGCTCATGAACTCGGCGCCCTTAGAGGCGGCGTAGCCGATTACCTCCCGGTCGAAGGTGCCGCCGAACTCGTCGATCATCTTGAGGACGTTGGACTGGTAGTTGGCCCATGCCTTCTGCTGTTCCTCTAGGGCCTTCAGGTATTCCTTCGCAGAGGTCATGCCCGGTTCCCAGGCTTCTTTGAGGGCTTTCTTCTGTTCCTCTGACTTGCCCTTCATGGCATCAACGGACTTCTCATACGCCGTCTTGGATGCCTCTACCGCTTTCGTCCAGGCGCCCACAGGGACGATGATGCTCTTGTATGCTTCGGTGATAGCGTTCAGGAAGGGATGAAGCTCGGGAGCCTCACCCATCTCCTCGTTGGCCTCACCGATGCCGGCAGCCGCGCCCCTAGCGGCTTCTCCCAGCGCTTTCCAGTCGGGGATGGTCGTAAGCAGGCCCATCTGATCGCGCCGGAGGCCTTTGCCCTCCATGGTGCGGGCCCACATCTGCTCGTTGGACTCCATGACGATCTGGAGTTCGCCGTCGCTGAAAGTGAGACCGAAGGCGGCGGCCAGGGCCATGACTTCTTCTTTGGTCTTGGCCTTGGGGGTGTTGAAGTCTTTGCCCTTGGTGAAGGCGCTCGTGAACCAGTCACTCTGCAAGTCCTCCAGCGCCCGCTTGAAGGCTTCTGTGCGGGGCCACCCCGAATAGACCGTCGCCATGCGCTCGCCCACATAGTTCTTCATCCGCTCGAAGTCCGTGCCGGAGGGCATGAAGAAACCTAGTTCGGTGACAGACTTCATCACGGCTGGCGCAGCGGCCTTGATAGCGATGCCGGCCGCATCCACGATGTAGGGCGTGGCGGTCTTGATCCCATCCCCGATGAGTTGCCCGATGCGCTCTCCGACCTTCGACCAATCGCCGGTCTCCATCGCCTCGTCGATGGCCTTGTTCAGTTCGTCCACGAACTCACGCACGTAGGGCAGTATCTTGGTTCCCAGGCCGATGCCCACGTCCACCAGCTTGTCCCGAAGCAGACCTAGTTGCGCGTTCAGGTTGTCAAGCTGCTTCTCGGCTATCTGATCGGTGATCCCGCCCGCGCTCCGCAGGTTGCTCTCATAGTTCTTGATAGCGTCTGAGGTGCCGAGCAGGGCGAGCATGGCCCCCACGGACTTATCAGCAAAGCCCATCTGCAGGAGCGTGGACTTGATCTGAGCGTCGCTCATCCCGTCAAGAGCACGCTCCAGGTCGGAGACGATATCGCCCATGTTGCGGATGTTGCCGGCGGTGTCAAAGACGGTGACCCCGAACTCCTTGAACACTTCCTCGTTCTCGAGCGCCTTGGTCTGGAGGTCACGGAGGACAATGGAGAAGACCGTCCCTGCGTAGGAACCCTTGATGCCCTGGTCGGCGAAGGCGGCCAGAACAGCAACGCCCTCCTCGATCTCCATGTTAACCGTCTTCATGGCCGCGCCCGCTTGCGTGGTAAGCGCTTCTGAGAACTGCTGGACCGAGGCGTTGGCAAGCGTGTTTGCCTTCACTAAGACGTCGGAGACCCGAGCCATGTTCTCCATGTTCTCGGTGGCACTCTTGCTGGTAAGCCCGAGGGCTGACTGAGCGTCGGTGAGGAGGTCGGTGGCGAGAGCGAGGTCGAACATACCCGCCTGGGCAAACGCCGCCACTTTGGGCATGGCTGCGATGGATTGCTGTGCGTCAAGACCGGCTGAGGCGAGGTAGAAGTAAGCCTTGGCGGCTTGGTCGGCGGAATAGGTAGTCGTCTTAGCGACTTCACGAGCTGCGTCCGCCATCTCCTTCCGCATCTGGTCGGAGACATCCCCCATGATGGCCAGCGATTGACTCATCGAGGCTTCGAACTTGGCCGCCATCTTGACCGTGGCCACCGTCGCCCCCAGAGCAGCGGCTGACAACGCTCCGACCGCAGCGGTGCCGATCGCAAGACCCTTGGCCAGTTTCGGCCCCACCGACGTGCTGAAGCGTCCACTGATGCGGTCAGCCTCCGCCGCCCCCTCTTTCAGCCCCTTGTTATCCCACTCCGTAGCAATGGCAAGGGTGCCGAGTACGCCTTTCATGCCGCCAATGGACACTTATCGACCTATCCGCTTCTTCAGTCGGTTCATGAGGGGTGCGCTCCTTGATTCGAGCTTTGAGATGCGGCTCTTGAACTCCCCTCCGGATTCCACATATGAGGGGGTGAAGTGGCCGTTGATGGCGTTGGCGAGACGGACGATGGCTTGGTCTTCGTGGTAGGGCAGCCACTTGGCGAGCTTGTCTATCCAGGCGGCGGGTTGTTGCATGAGCCCTCCGGGAAAGGGAAGGCACTTGTAGGCGTAGCAGAGACCCGTGTAGTAGCGGTCGTAATCCTCGCCGGTTACGTCCCGCTCGGGTCTTTTTTTGGTTCGCTCCCCTGGGCGATGCGCACAGCCTCCGCGTTTAGCTCGTTCAAGATCCCCAGCGGCACCTTGTCGAGCAGGTCCTCGGGCGACACGCGCGGCTCGGAAAGCACAGCCACCCGGGCGGCGATGAGGTAGGAGGTCGAGAGGTTGCGCGGCACGGGCGCGTCGTCTATGGCCTCGTCGATCTCCGGGACCTCGCCCTTTTCCTCAGCCTTCTTGCGGGCGGCCTCGGCTCTTTTCTTGAGTTCGGCCCCCCACTTCTTGGCCCGCTTCTGCATCTCCTTGGCTTCGTTCTCGAAAGCCCATATGTCGGCCTCTTTGGGCTGGCGGATGATGCAGAGAACGGTCCCGTCCGGATTCTTGATCTGAGCCAGAGGCTCGGCGGAATAGTCGCCTGCTTTGATCTCTCTCACGGTATCCCCCTTATGGAACGGGACCCCCGGCCAACAAAAAAGCCCTTGCGGGCCGGGGGTCCTACCTTCGGTTGTTGGCGGGCTCTACGCTTCGGTGAAGTACGCAGCGACGCCGTTCGTGGTCGTGAAGGTGGCCTTGGGATCGTCGCCCACCGCAAGTCCGGCCATCGCCAGTTCCAGCGGACGGCCTTCGGTGTTGCCTTCCACGCGCGGGGCCTCAGCCTCGTAGCGCAGTTCGGGGATGTCGATCTCGAAGGACCGCTCGGCCACGGCCGGAGGTCCGACCTCAGCGGCCACACGAGTGAAGGTGGCTGCGAACGAACCGACCGGGATGATGGGCTGAGCTTCATCACCATCCGACGGCGCATCGGTCCCGTAGACAGTGGTGAGATAGCGGCCGAGGTCCTCCACGGTGACGGTGGAAGCGGCTTCGATCTCAAGCTCGCCCTCGGCCAGTGCGTATCCGGCCAGACCTTCACCGGGGACCCGGATGAGGTTGTTGCGGATGGTCACGGTGAAGTCAGAGATAGAGGCGATGAGTTCCCCATCGACTTCCCAGGTGCCGAGCGCCTGGTTCCAGGTGAACTCACCCTCTTCTTTCACGACCTCGGGAGTGTCGGGGTCGATGGGGTCGCCGTCCAGGTAGCGGACCACGCCCACGCCCATGAGCCCCAGAGAGACGGTCATGATATGAGAGTCGCCCTCGGAGGCCACCCGCAGAGTGAGCTCGTTGATCTTGCAGTTGGGATAGGCTTCCCAGAGGTCTCCCACGTGCTTGATGACCGTGAGGTAGGGAAGGCCGCCCGTCTGGTTGGGAGTGGCGGCGTGCGCGTAGGGGTCGGCGGCGCCGGTCACATCGTCAGAGCCAAGAGCAGCCCAGAAGAGCAGACCGAGCATCTTGTCCTGCGCGATGGCCTCGATGGTGCCCGCGGCGCCCATACCGGAAACGACAGCATGGCCGTCGTTCATGCGCTTGCCTTCGCCGGTCTTGCGCTTGGTGATGGTGCGATCGGGCGAAATGTCCGAGCCGTCCACCGCGGCCAGCCAGTAGAAGTCGCTGATGCTTGGAATGGGATCGGTAGACGCGAGCAGATCATCCTGCGGCGCGATCAGGAACTTGAACGCATTGGTGGGGATCAAGGTCATTCACCTCCTTCAGAGGTCGGGGTTTCTGCCGGTTCCTCCGGCGGGGGTGCATACCGGGCCTTCTTCTCTTTGGCGCCGGCGGCTTTCAGGTCTTTGATGAGCACAGGGTCGTCGGTGGGACAGGGGAATGAGACCGTCCGGAGCTTCCCGCTCGGGCCTATCCAGGTCCGTTTGGCGGCGCCGGACGGCAAGACGAAGGTGGGCATAGCCCTCCTTTCACCAGTGGTAGAGGTATATGTGTACGATCCGGCGGTAAAGCCCGGTGTCGGGTTCGTAGTCGTCAAGCCCGTTTTCGTCAACGTAGATGACGCCGTGAGTGCCGTCGATATCGCCGTGGAAACCGTGAAGCGCAGCCGTGACCTGTTCGGCCAGGGCTTCCGCGTCTTTGTAGGAACGAGCCCAGCAGGAGAGCTGGTAGCGCGGGCGCCAGAGAACGCCCGCACGCGGGCCGCTGATGCGCTGGTAGACGATGGCCGGAAAGTCGGGGATCTCCGGAAGCTGCATGGCATAGACCCGACTATCCACATAGGCGTCCAGCTTGGCCTTGATGCCTTTACCTAAAGCCACTTCGGACCACCTTCCTGAGCGCCTTCTGCATCCGCTCCGCGAAGACCTCCTGAGCCTCACGAGCCTTGTTGTCGAGCGCCGGACGCATGAAGGGGCGGGCGCTCATCTTGGAGGTCCCGAGCTCAGGGAAGACGCCATACCAAAGCTTGTCCTTCACGCCGATGACGATGCGAAATGCCGACTTGCCGACCTTCTCGGGCTTGAACGTCTTTATGCCCTTGACCATGTGGCCAGCAGGACTATCGCTCATGGCCACGTCTTCACCTATCGAGCGGGCCTCGTCACGGATGACCTTGGCGCCGGCAAGCGCGGCGTCCTGGAACTCCTTGTCTACAACCTTCTGAATGCGGTCGATGGCCCGGGCTATCTCCCGAGCGCCGGTTATGCGCACGCCGGTCACGAGCGACCGCCGATGGCCTGGCCCAGTCTGAGGGTGCAGTCGATGTGGTTGCGCATGACCGCGGCGCCGATGACTACCCGGTACTCACCGGGACCGAAGACGACGTTGCCGAACTGGTCGGTGACCGTGGTTATGTGGTCACCCGCCCGCACGTCTTCCCCCGGCTCGAACATCACGTGCTCGATAGTCACGGCGATCATGCTGTGGATGTTGCCGGGTTGGGATACGAACGCTTGCCCCGCCCACCAGTGACAGCGCGCGTCGGTGGCAACGGGCGCAGGCGCACTCGGCTCCCCGTATTCGTCTGCGGTGGTGCCCCGACGAGCGATGGTGCAACGCATGTTGAGCGGCGGCAGTCTCACTCGTCTTCGCCCAGGTAGCCGGGTTCGCCGTAGGTGGAAATGGAGAAGGCGCCCGTACTGCGCGAAGCTACACGACGCACAAACGCCTTCTCCGTCTTGGTCAGGTAGAACCGGTCAGAAGCGCCGGAGGCATAGGCGACACTGTAGTTGCCGATCGTCTCCTGCGAGACACCTTCGGGCACCCGAAGCGCCCGGATGACCATAAGGGCCACCACGCCCGGGATACCATCAGGCACACCTTCCAGCTCGTCACCATCGTCGTTCGTCCACGTGCGCCCGGCGTAGGACCGCAAAATAGCCGAGGCATCTCCAAGAAGAGCCTCGGCCTGGTTTGCGTCCAGGCTGTCCATAAGGTCCGGCGCGCGGTCGCTTATGTCGGTGATGGTGGCAAGCGCAGGGAGGCTCATGTGTTACTCCCGTGTCTTCTTGGTCTTACGGGGCTCCGGAGCCGGTTCCGGCTCGGGTTCAGCTTCCGGTTGGGGCTCGCTGTATTCCTTCCAGCCAGCCGTGGAAAGGATCTGAGCAGCCGCGCCGTCAGCCTCTACCGGCGCACCGGTCTGAGGATGGATAAAGCGCACGGTTCTACTCCTGGTCTTCGGTGCGGGAGTATTCGATGTAGACGCGGCCGGTGAACGCTCCGCAAGCGGCGGACCCGGTAGCGTTCAAGAACTGATTGGCGCCCCAGACCACGCAGGCCGCGCCTGCCGCCGGAGCGAGCAGGTTGTAGGCCGTGCCCGGGTTGACGCCGTTCAGCGCCTGAGCGGCGATGATGTTGTTGTTGGCGGCACCGGCGTTGCCGATACCGATAGCGGCATTGGCTGCGCCCACCGAGGCGGTCTCCACCAGCAGCCAAGCGCCGGTGATGACGAGGTCCTGGCCCTCGGGATTTGCGACCTCGCCCAGACCGCCGTTGGAAACGACAGCCTGGCCTACGAGGTCAAGAGCGTATGGGGAATACATCGTCTTGTTCGTCCTTCCTGTGGCCCTAGACCACGTAGTAGATATCCACCGCGCTCCCGTTGAGGGCGCTGTTTAGATCAACGGTGTTGCCCTCCAGGTGCGCTGTGCTGGTCGCTACCGTGGGGGCCACCGCTTCTTTGGCGCCGGCAAGGGCAGCGAGAAGAACGGTGTTGGTCTCGAGAAGGTCGGGCAGGCCGATGGCGTCGCCGAAGCCGACCGTGATGGTGTCGTTGCCCTGGTCGATGACCCAACCCGCTCCGACCACGCTAGTGACGGTGCGGAAAGCCTTGGCACCTGCCACAGTGGCTCCAGCATTGGGAACGATCGCCTCAGAGATAGTCTCGCCGGCCAGGTTGGTGCCAGTGACCGTGATGGTCCCATTGGTGTCCTCGTTGCCCGCCGCGGTCTGAGTGACAGTCACGTTGCGAGCGCAGGCGCCCGGCATAGACGTGGCGGCCAGCGTGTAGGCCCCAACCTTCATGTTGGTAGAGGTCACGAAGTAGTCCACGTCGGCCACGGCCGCCTCAGCAGCGGTGAGGCTGTAGCGCACGCCGTGCATCCGGCGCACATAGAGGCCCGGCACGTCGGACTGCATCCGACGCGCAAGCTCTATGTTGGGGTTGAAGGGGAAGAAGCTCATGGCTACCTCCTCTTAGGCCGTGAGGACGGCGAAGGGGAACCGGGTCGCTTCCGTCGGGTTGACGAAGTTTCCGGGGTTGGGAAGCGCGAAGCCGATCCGCATGTGGACCTTGAGACCGACCATGTGCTGCTGGAAGAGGTTGAAGACCGTCTTGCCCGAAGCGTCGGTGATGGTGGCCTCGGTCGAGATCTCCCACTCCATGTCCTGGCGGAAAGCCCATACGAGCTTGCTCCACTGACCGGAGATCATCCAGGCCACAGCCGGGTTCATGACTCCATCCTGCGGGAAGAACACCGGGGCCCCAGCAAGGCGATAGTCGCTCGCCTGCTGCATGGACTGCTGGAAGATCAGCTCGCCGCCCGCGGCGCGCACATCACGAAGCTGGCTCATCATGGGGATGGCCGCCACATGCCCGCTCGCCAAGAAGCCGTCGGCCTCGATGGTCGCGTTCACGCCGCCGACACCCAGGATGGCTGCGTAGAGGTCGATGAAGTTAGCCGCGGAGAGGACATGACCGGCCGCGGTCGCGCCGGCGAAGAGTCCCGCCGCCGGAGTGTTGGTCGCGCCCATGTTGGTAGCCCAACTCTGGGGGATGGCCTGGCCGAAGGGAGTCTGACCGAAGAGTACGGCGCCGGTGATGGCGCGGTTGAGCGCTTCGACCATGCGGGGCCGGACCTGAGACCAGAGGTCGTAGTCGGAGTCCGCGAGGACCGTCTTCGGAATGGGGATGATGACCGCGATGCTCTCGGCATCGATGAAGCGGTTCCGCCAGTCGGCGTCCGAGGTCTGCATCAGGCCGGTGTCCCCATCCACGAAGTACGCCTGGGGCAGGTTCTGCCAGACGGGGATGCGGGTCTGCGCCTTGCTCATGTTGGGCAGGCGATTGGCCAGACGGAGCAGGTAACTGGTGTCTACCAGTTCGGTCTGAAGCTGCGCCACCTCCTCTGTGGAGAGGGCCGCAGAGTCGGCACGGGTGATGAGGTCATTGAAAGGCATGTGACTTTCCTCCTAACGGAAAGTGGTGTTAGTAGCCGGCAGCCTGGCGGATGCGATCGTTCATGGACGACCCACCGGCGCCGTTTTTCGGTTCGGAAGTGCCCTGGCTGGATGCAGCTCGGGGTACGTTGCGGGGAGCGACCAGGGTGAGCAGCTTGTCGGCGTCGGCGTTCAGTTCTTCCTCGGTCTCGCCTTGGAGACGATCAACCAGCTCGGCGGGAAGAGACTTGGCGAGCGCGACCTTGGCCCGCAGGACTTGGCGCTCGAACTTGACACGCTCTGTCCTCTCGGCCTCGTACTGCTCCTGGAGCTTCTGCAGCTCCGTCTTCTCGGATTCCTTGATCTTGTCCAGTTCCTGCGCCTTGGCGGAAAGCTCGGCCACCTGGGCCTTGAGCTTCTTCTCGGAGTCGCGCAGGTTGCCGATGGTCCGCTTGGCCCGTTCGGCGTCGAACTCGCCGTTGAAATCCGGCACGTGCTCAGGCTCGGGGGTTGACGTGATGGGGTCGCTCGGCTGGCCCGCTTGGGCTGCTTCGGACATGGGCTATCCTCCCTTGGAGGGTCGGTTTCAGCGGCTCTTGCCGCGGGGGGAACTACTCGAAGATGCCGCGGGTGGCGGCTATGTGCTCTTTCCAGGCGCCCAACTGGTCACGATGGCCGCGGGTGGCTTCATCCCACTCGTCGCGGAGTTCTTGGTTCACAGCGGGGAGGTCCTTCTTATCGAACACTGGAGTCATCGCGCATTGGCAAAAGTCGTGATACTTGACGTCCCACTCTGGGGAGTAGACCGCTCCGCGAGAGGCCAGCATCAGGCAGTAAGCGCATGTGTCGCCACCCTGGGGTACGACCGCCCACTTAACGCCGTCGCGCTCAGAAGCCCTCGCGATGGTCTGGCGACCGGGGGCAAGAGCCGCCCGTATCGCGCCCCCCTGTAGCCGTCCGAGCGCCGCCTGCTCACGTGGACCGTCCTCTTCCCAGAGCGGAGACAGTCCCCAATCAAGAAGCGACGATAGTCTGTCCTTGGGGAGCGCGGATGCCGCCGCGATGGCCGGTTCCAGGTTGCGCCCGGAGAGGCGCGCAAGTTCGTCGTAGAAGTCAGCGGCCGCAACGGCCGCTATCTCGCCGTGGATCTCGATGATGGCAGCTAGTCCTGCCTCCAGTTTGCGGTAGTCGCCTCTGAGGTCGGCCAAAGCCAACTGCCCCCACAGAATCTCTATCTCCCGACGAACCGACTTACTTACGCCCTTGGTGAGCCGCAAGTGCCGGGCGAGAAGGGAGGCCGGTATCATTCCGTCTCAGTCTCGGGCTCCTCGGTACCGAAGCCCTCAAACATCCGAGTCATCCTCGACCGCCGGAGGTCGTCCCGGATGCGCGCCCTGTCGGCTTCGGAGAGCCCGATGCGCTCATAGGTCACGTCCGAATCACCGGGGAGGATGCCTGCGGTGACCAGTGCCACGGCATCTTGAGCCTGCGCTGAACGGGTGGGTGTGCCGGCGTCGCGCCAGACGGGCTTGGGAGTAACGCCCGGGTCACGGTTGTCGCGGACCCAGAGGGCCTTCCTCATGAGTCGCCCCTCAGCGGCGCCGAAGATCCTCTGGCGACGTTCGGCCCGTTTCTCCAGGCGAACATCCGCCGCCCGGATGGCGTCAGCCGATGCAGGGTTGTCATGGACAATGCCAAGATAGGTGGCGCTCATGCCCGATTCAGCGGCCACCAGCTGCGCCAGTTGCCGAAGCTGCTCCACAAAGGGCTGAGGCGACCCGGCGGAGAACTGCCCCACTTGAGGGATGGTCCCGTCCTCATTCGCGGTAAGGGCCAACACTTTGCCCAGGTACGACTCCCAGGCCGTCTTGGGGTTGCCTTCGGCGTCCTGGAACGAACTCTCGTCGGCCCCCATGATCCACCGCTGAGGAGCGGCGAAGAACTCTCTGGCGATCTCCATGCCCAGCACAGTTCGAACGGCGTTGTCGGTGTAGGAGCGGATGGCCCGGGTGATTTCCGAACGGCCGCCCATGTCCCCGGCGCGGGGGCGGTTGACGATGGGCTCCACAGGGATGCCCAGCATGTTGTGCTCATCGATGTTGGTTAGTTCCCAGCCGTTCTCGATCGCGCGAAGGTCGATGGTGACGCCGGGCTTGTAGAAGGACGCGCCGGTAATCTGGTCTGCATCGTCGTAGGCGAGACAGAGGGCGTATTCCAGCGCCCGCTTGCGCCGGTTCCATTGCCCGGTCATGCGGGTTGGTGATTCCACCGTCACAAGCACATCCGGCTCACCCGGCTCGCCTTTGCCCACCACACCGAAGGCGATCCCGTAGATGAGGGCGTCTAGGTGACCCTTGGAGAACTCCTCGTTTAACTGGTTGGTCTCGACTATCTCGGAAATGCCCAGGTCGTCTTCGGTCCCAGGCACGATCCAACCGTTATGCTCCAGGCGCTCCTCCAGCACATCCACCACCGTCCCCGGCCAGCCTACGACCGTCTCGGTGAGACGTAGATGTGGAGGGATGGCTATGCCGAGGTCCCTGATGCGCGCCTTGCCGTCGTAGTAGGCGGCCACCAGCATGTTGTGCCGTTGGACGGTCTGCAACCGCTCGAGGAGCTTGTTGGCGATGGCGTTGTCGGCCTCATCGAGCACCGCGAATCGGGGCAACAGGAACGATGTCAACTGGGGCCTCCTACCTGAGCACGACTACCCGAGCCGGTTTGCCGGTCCCGAGCTTCTTTCCTGAGCCGAGCACGATGCGCCGGACCATACGGGCACCGATGACACACACGGCCGCGTCGATCTTGCGTGGCGATCCAGGGGACTCTTTGCCTATCGCTATGGCGTCTTTGTAGGGACGCCGGCGGGCATTTGCCATGTGCCTTGCAACTGCGGAGTGCCCGTCATGGGTGAAGGCCTGCGACTGGATCTCTTCCCAACACGCCTCAGTCGCCTTGGCGAACTCGTATGAGTGCCCCCGCATATCCCAGGCGATGGGCTGAGGCGGTCTGCCCTGCGGCGCGGCCCACACCTTGATCTGGTCCTTGTAGCGTTGCGGCCACTCGGTGAGGGCGAATTGTTCCCACTCGCGCACATCAGCAAAGAAAGCGACTACGCGGTAGTCCTCAAAGGCTTTCATCACGGTGAGGTCCACGAGCCCTGCGTCTACCGTGTCGTTCTCGTCGTTCGGGTCCGGCTCCCAGACCCCGAGAGTGAAGACATGCCCAGTCGGGACGCTGCAGCCGAGGAGGCCTGTTGCGTCTTTGGACTTGGAGCCATCGAAGAAGAGCACCACGGGCTCATCGGGGTCAACCACGACGCTCTTATCCTCAAGCCGAGTCCACTCTTCCAGCGCCAGCCAAGCGTCATGCGCTGCTGTCGGCCAGTTGAGATATTTGCGCTTGGAGTCGTCCGGCATGGCCCGGGGAGACCAGATGCGCTCCATGATCGGCTTCACGTCGGGCTCCGCGTCGGGGTGCGGTTTCTTCCAGTCGCAATCCCCATAGACGAACTCAAGAGCCTTGCGAAGCGAATCCGGGTCGCTCATGTCGGTATCGGGAGGCGCTATGCGGGCATCGTATAGGATGCGCTGCTCTCCCCGGGTCCGACCTTCCTCTTGTGCCAGCCAGGCGTCGTAAGTGGCCTCTGCCACCGTCTCTGCTCCGGGGACCCAAGCATTTGAGGTCTCAAGCATGCGGTTGCCGCTCTTGGCCAGGTTGTCAGCCAGGGTGGCGGCCAACTCCACACCGCCATTCGAGGGTTTCCAGTGCTCGGTCTCATCGGCAACGATGAAAGATGCCTCAGAGCCTTCCGCCGCGGTTGCCGACGAAGTTATGACCTCCAGCGTCCCCTCTGGGAGTTTGTAGTACTTCGTCTTGCCGGGGTCCATGTTGTACTCGTTCACGATGGCCGATCCCTTGGGCGCGAAGGCTCGGACCATCCTCATCGTGTTCGCAGTTTGACTTTCGGCCGTAGCTGCAATCTGCACCAAGGGCATATCGACGGGCTTACCGATGCAACCTCCGTCTACCCGGTCGTCGAAGCGCTTGAGTCTCACCGGAGCGCAGAACTCGATGAGGGCGAGCACAGCAGCGAACGGCGACTTACCGCTCCCCTTGGCCAGCCTCCGCGCCCCGTGGTTGTAGAGCCATTCGCCGTTGCGGTCGATGGCGTACCACCACAAGAGGAAACGGTACTGGTCGTCCGTCAGCCGGAAGCGTTGTCCGGCCCGGGGCCCGTTCGGCTGGATGAGCTTGGTCTCGGCCCACTTCGCCGCCTCTTCCCCGAGGGTGTACTGCGGATAGCCACCGGGGAGAGTGAAGAGCCTACTAGCAGGCCCGGATTCGGCGTCTGCGTTCTTCGTCAAGGTCTGCGGCATCCGGCGTCTCCTCCTCGGGCGCGGCCGGCGACT
>OBJA01000338.1_pt1 | contig 42774 bp, 51 predicted proteins | sample 1519751 | NCBI WGS metagenome assembly OBJA01 (sample SAMEA3881238, study PRJEB22517) | soil metagenome | biome: lake sediment; feature: soda lake sediment; material: sediment, water from around vicinity | place: India | collected 2013-12-23 | depth 3 m
CTCGGCAGCAACAACAGTTTTCTGGGATTATAATTCGCAGAGATTCAAGATTAATATCATTGACACACCGGGTCATGTTGACTTCACTGTTGAAGTGGAGCGCTCTCTGAGGATCCTTGATGGAGCAGTGGGGCTATTCTGTGCTGTGGGAGGCGTTGAACCGCAATCAGAGACCGTTTGGCGCCAGGCAGATAAATACAAGGTGCCACGTATCAGCTTCGTTAATAAGATGGACCGTGCAGGCGCCGATTTCTTTGCTGTCGTAGATCAGATAAAAGAACGTCTGGGGGCAAATCCCGTTCCCCTGCAGATTCCTATTGGCGCAGAAGAGGAGTTCTACGGTGTTGTCGACCTTGTAAAGAATAAAGCCTTTACCTGGGATGAGACAGATAAGGGAACAACAATCGTCGAAATTCCAATTCCTGATGAGCTTGTTGCAATAGTAAAAAGATATAGAACAGATCTTATTGAAGGTGTAGCTGAAGAGAGTGAAAACCTTCTTGAGAAGTTCCTGAATGATCCTGAATCGATCTCCGAAGAAGATATCATACAGGCTGTACGTAAAGCAACTATAGAGATGAGGATCACCCCTGTAATGTGTGGCGCCTCATTCAAGAACAAGGGCGTGCAGATGCTGCTCAATGCGATAGTGACATTTCTCCCCAGCCCACTGGATGTTGATTCAGTGCACGGAATCAATCCAAAAACTGACAAGACAGAGGAGCGCAAGGCTGATCCCAAAGATCACTTCTGCGCTCTTGCCTTTAAAATAGCTACCGACCCCTTTGTCGGACGTATAGCATTCTTCAGGGTCTATTCCGGCACCTTGAAAGCCGGATCATATGTCCTTAATACTGGCACAGGTAACAAAGAGAGGATATCGAGAATTATGCAGATGCATGCCAATAAGCAGAATCCGCTCGAAGAAATAGCAGCAGGAGACATCGGAGCAGCCGTTGGCTTCAAGACTATCAGAACGGGCGATACTCTTTGCGATGAACGCCATCCTCTGGTGCTCGAGTCTATAAACTTTCCTGTGCCTGTCATCAGTGTAGCCGTGGAACCAAGAACAAAAGCAGACCTGGACAGGCTCAACATGTCACTTATCAAACTTGCTGAAGAGGATCCAACATTTAAGGTGCATACTGACGACCAGACAGGTCAGACAATTATTAGCGGTATGGGTGAACTCCACCTGGACATCCTGACCGACAGATTAAGGCGGGAATTCAAGGTTGAGATCAACCAGGGGCAGCCACAGGTGGCATATAAGGAGGCGATACTCTCCACTGTTGAGCATCGTGAAGTTTACAAAAAACAGACTGGTGGCAAGGGTAAGTTTGCTGATATCATTGTAGAGATCGGTCCTGTTGATGATGGTGTTACCGGTTTACAATTTGTCGATGAGGTGAGGGGTGGAAATATCCCACGTGAATTCATTCCATCAGTGCAGAAGGGTTTCAAAACAGCCATGATAAACGGCCCGTTGGCAGGTTATCAGGTAGAGAACCTCAAAGTAAGGCTGCTTGATGGGTCATATCATACGGTCGACTCCGACTCCTTGTCATTCGAGATTGCAGCCAGGATAGCATTCCGTGAGGCAACCAAAAAGGCAAAAGCCGTGCTGCTGGAGCCTGTAATGAAACTTGAAGTACTGACACCCAATGAATATGTCGGGGATGTAACCGGGGATCTCAACAGGAGACGTGCAGTTGTTGAAGGCGTAGATACGAAGATAGGCCTGCAGGTTATCAAGGTTAAGGTGCCTCTTGCAAATATGTTCGGATATGTTACAACCCTTCGTACACTTACATCAGGAAGGGCAACCTCCAGTCTGGAATTTTCACACTATGAGCAGGTGCCTGCAGATGTTGAACAGGAGATCATTAAGAAGATAAAAGGAGTATTCAATTAATCATAAATAAACAAAAGGTAAGGTGAGCCAGAAGATCAGAATAAAGCTAAAGTCTTACGACTACAATCTCGTTGACAAGTCAGCAGAGAAGATTGTAAAGACGGTAAAAACTACCGGAGCAGTGGTAAGTGGACCGATTCCATTGCCGACAAACCGGAAGATTTTCACCGTTAACAGATCAACCTTTGTGAACAAGAAGTCGCGGGAGCAGTTCCAGCTTTTCACTTACAAGCGATTGCTGGATATATACAGCACAACATCGAAGACTATTGACGCATTGATGAAGCTTGAGCTTCCCAGTGGCGTTGAGGTTGAGATCAAGGTGTGATCGAAGTTAAAAGAGTATAAAAATCAGATTGATATGTCAGGATTAATAGGAAAAAAGATTGGGATGACCAGCATCTATGACACGGAAGGGAAGATAGTTCCCTGCACTGTGATAGAGGCGGGACCATGTGTTGTTACACAGATCAGGACCCTTGAAACAGATGGTTATGAGGCGATCCAGCTCGGCTTCGATGAGAAGAGAGAGAGTCGCACCAACAAGCCGATGCTTGGCCATTTCAGTAAGGCCGGTACTACACCAAAGAAGATATTGGCGGAATTTTCAAGGTTTGAGGAGCGTAAGTCATTCGGCCAGACCTTGACAGTAGCTGTGTTTGAAGAGGGAGAGTTTATTGATGTTGTTGGATACTCCAAGGGTAAAGGTTTCCAGGGTGTTGTCAAACGTCATGGTTTTCATGGCGTCGGTGATGCTACTCATGGTCAGCACAACAGGCTTCGTGCCCCGGGTTCTATTGGTGCATCTTCATATCCGTCAAAAGTATTCAAGGGAATGCGAATGGCTGGTCGTACCGGTAACAGTCGCAATAAAATGATCAATTTACAGATCATTAAACTTATCCCTGAAAAAAACCTTGTGGTAGTTAAAGGGTCTGTTCCAGGACCTAAAGGCTCATATTTAATTTTAGAGAGATGGAGTTAGCAGTATATAAAAGTAACGGAGAATTGGCAGACAGAAAGGTTAACCTGGATGATTCTATTTTTGGCATTGAGCCAAATGATCATGCTATATACCTCGATGTAAAACAGTATATGGCCAATCAGCGTCAGGGAACGCATGCAACCAAAAACAAGGCGATGGTAACCGGCAGTACACGTAAGGTGAAACGCCAGAAGGGTACAGGAACTGCCAGGATGGGTAGTGTGAAATCACCTATACTGCGCGGTGGTGGAACAATCTTCGGGCCTGAGCCACGTGAATATAACCTCAAGCTGAACAAGAAACTCAAACAGCTTGCTCGCCGCTCGGCTCTCACTTACAAAGCAAAATCCGAAGAGATAATTGTAATGGAAGACTTCTCCTTTGAAGAGCCCAGGACAAAACTCTATAAGGAGATGCTTGACAGGTTTGAGCTCGGCAACAGGAAAACATTGTTTGTTGTGCCACAGTCGGACCGCAACATCTGGCTTGCCGCCAGAAACCTGCCGAAAGCTAAGGTTATCATCGCAGACAACATCAACACCTACGAAATTCTCAATGCCAGCAAGCTGATCATTGCAGAAGGGTCGCTTGGCAGGATAGAAGATATATTGAAGAAGGACTAACTGTTGAGGTTTAACACTATTAATAATCGAAGAAATGAGTATCATCAAGAAGCCTGTTATCACAGAGAAAATGACCGGGATCAGCGAAAAGCTGAACCAGTATGCATTTATCGTTGACAGGAATGCAAATAAGATTCAGATACGTACAGCGGTAGAAGACCTTTATGGTGTCAAGGTTTTACGTGTCAACACGATGAATCATGATGGCAAAATAAAGAGCAGAATGACCAAGTCGGGTTATCTTACTGGTCGTACTAATGCTTACAAGAAGGCGATCGTGACATTGGCAGAAGGAGAAACTATTGATTTTTTCAGTAATATTTAAGAAATATCATGGCTTTAAAAAAATTCAAACCCACGACATCCAGTCAGCGCTTTAAGGTAATAAGTGCGTTTGATGAAATAACTGCGGCCAAACCGGAGAAGAGTCTTACTATCCCTAACAAGAGGAGTGGTGGTAGGAACAACCAGGGCAAGATGACCATGCGGTACATGGGTGGTGGCCATAAGCAGGCATACCGGATTATCGATTTCAAACGTGAGAAGGAGGGGATCCCGGCGCGAGTAAAGAGCATTGAGTATGATCCGAACCGGACTGCCAGAATTGCTCTGTTGTATTATGCTGATGGAGAAAAGCGATATATCATTGCTCCAAACGGATTGAAGGTGGGGCAGGAGATAAATGCTGGTAAAGGAGTTGCACCTGAGTTGGGTAACACACTATATCTTAGTGAGATTCCTTACGGTACCATCATTCACAACATTGAGCTGAGACCCGGACAGGGGGCTAAGATGGCCCGTAGCGCCGGTTCATACGCCCAGTTGATGTCCAGAGATGGCAAGTATGCTGTGCTGAAGCTTCCCTCAGGTGAAACGAGACTTATTCTCCAGTCATGTAAGGCCACAATTGGTATGGTTAGCAATATCGACCACAGCCTTGAAGTGAGTGGTAAAGCCGGCCGTAAGAGATGGCTCGGTCGCAGGCCGCGTACCAGAGGCGTTGTAATGAATCCTGTAGATCATCCCATGGGTGGTGGAGAAGGACGTGCCTCAGGTGGCCATCCACGATCAAGGAAAGGCCTTCCTGCTAAAGGATTCAAGACCAGATCCAAAAAGAAAGCTTCAGGTAAATATATCATTGAACGCAGAAAGAAATAATTGATTAACAGCGTAATAGTTAAAAACGATGAGCCGATCACTGAAAAAAGGACCATATATCCACTACAAGCTTGAAAAGAGAGTGCTTGACACACAGGCTTCCAAAAAGAAATCTGTAATCAAGACTTGGTCAAGAGCATCTGTGATATCACCCGATTTTGTTGGGTTGACAATCGCAGTGCATAACGGAAATAAATTTATCCCTGTGTATATAACTGAAAACATGGTAGGGCATAAGCTGGGAGAATTTTCTCCAACCAGAATCTTCAGGGGACATGCAGGAAGTAAGGATAAACGGAGGTAGATAATACATCACTTCTGAATTTGCAAAACAACATTGAAAAATGGGAGCAAGAAAGAAAATAGCAGCAGAGGAGCGCAAAGAGGCCAAAAAGAGGCTCTATTTTGCCAGATTGAATGATTGCCCGACATCACCGAGGAAGATGCGGTTGGTAGCGGATATGATCCGTGGCATGGATGTAGAGAAGGCACTTTTTATACTGAAGACCTCTCCGAAGGAGGCTTCAGAAAGAGTCCGTAAGCTAGTTCTCTCTGCAATTGCCAACTGGCAGCAGAAGAATGAGGGTGCAAGGATCGAGGAGAGTGAACTTTACATCAAAAGTATCAGTGTTGACAGCGGCCGTATGCTGAAGAGGCTGCAGACAGCACCTCAGGGCCGTGCACACAGAATACGTAAGCGCTCAAATCATGTCACACTCTTCCTGGGTAGCCGTATTGAAGATTTGGAGCCTGTTATGGCTTATGATGATGAAGAGGGTGAAGAGATGTCAGAAAACCAGATGAATAATAACGCACAATAACAAATAATGGGACAGAAAACAAATCCTATAGGTAACAGACTGGGAATCATCCGGGGTTGGGACTCCAACTGGTATGGTGGCAAAAGCAAAAGCTACAGCGACAAGCTGCTTGAAGACTTCAAGATCAGGCAATATCTGTCTGCACGTTTGTCCAAGGCCGGTGTTTCCAGAATTGTGATAGAGAGAACACTCAAGCTTGTCACCGTGACTATTTTCACTGCCAGGCCGGGTATCATTATTGGTAAGGGCGGTCAGGAGGTTGACAAGCTGAAAGAGGAGCTGAAGAAAGTGACCAACAAAGAGATACAGATCAACATATCTGAGATCAAACGTCCTGAGCTTGATGCTTTCATCGTCAGCCAGACTATTGCAAAGCAGATTGAAGGCCGGGTCTCTTTCCGCAGGGCAATAAAAACAGCCATTGCTTCCACGATGCGCATGGGCGCGGAAGGCATAAAGGTGATGATCAGCGGCCGTGTTGGTGGAGCTGAGATGGCGCGTTCAGAGAGCTACAAAGAGGGAAGAACACCACTGCATACTTTCCGTGCTGACATCGATTATGCGCTAAGCGAAGCCCACACCACTTATGGGCGTATTGGTATAAAGGTATGGATATGCAAGGGAGAGGTTTACGGGAAGCGTGAATTTTCCACTATTGATGGTGCAGTAAGCAACAAGCAAACAAGGCCGGCAGGTGGCGGTGGACGGGCACGTGCCAGGAGGAAGAAGTAAATCAGGAATCAAAAAACTGTAAAAAAGTAATAGGATCATGTTACAGCCGAAGAAGACAAAATACAGAAAACAGCAGAAGGGCCGGATGAAAGGTAACTCCCACCGCGGGAACCAGCTTGCCTTTGGTACTTTTGGTATCAAATCCATGGAAGAGGGTTGGATAACCGGCAGGCAGATAGAGGCTGCCCGTCAGGCTGTTACTCGTTATATGAAGCGTGAAGGGCAGATATGGATCAGAATATTCCCCGACAAGCCCGTCACCAAAAAGCCTGCAGAGGTACGTATGGGTAAAGGTAAAGGTTCACCGGAATATTTCGTGGCAAGGGTAACCCCGGGCCGAATCATGTTCGAATCTGAAGGTGTGCCGCTGGAAATTGCCAAAGAGGCAATGAGACTGGCATCTCAGAAATTGCCCGTCACAACAAAGTTTATTGTCAGAAGAGATTACGTCGAAGAAAAAATTTAAAACTGAGATGAAAAATCAAGTGATAAGAGAATTATCAAACCCTGAGCTTATAGAGAGACTCGAAGAGGAGCAGGCTCAGCTTCAGAAAATGAAGATACATCATAAGGTTTCCGAACTGGAAAACCCCAAGAAGATATCTGCATTCAGGAAAACCATTGCCAGGCTCAGGACAGAGATACGGAGAAGGCAGATGGAAGGTCAGGAAATAAGTATTTAATCCAGAGTATACTGAAAATGGAAAACAGGAAACTTAGAAAAGATCGTACAGGATTGGTCGTCAGCAATAAGATGGAAAAGTCCATCATTGTCCAGATCGACCATCGTGAGAAGCACCCAATCTATGGCAAGTTTGTCAAGAGAAGGTCAAGGTTTGTGGCACATGATGAGAAAAATGAGTGTAACATCGGGGATACCGTCCGCATCATGGAAACAAGGCCATTGAGCAAAAACAAGTGTTGGAGATTAGTTGAAATCATAGAAAGAGCCAAATAGTTATGATACAGCAGGAATCACGTCTAAAAGTTGCAGATAACAGCGGAGCCAAGGAGGTACTGTGCATTCGTGTACTTGGCGGTACCAGGCGGCGCTATGCCTCTATAGGTGACAAAATCATTGTCACGGTCAAGAGTGCTGTGCCTTCAGGTAATGTTAAAAAAGGAACTGTCTCAAGAGCTGTTATCGTTCGTACCCGTAAAGAGGTGCGCAGGCCGGATGGCACATATATCCGTTTTGACGATAATGCAGTTGTGCTATTAAATAATGCAGATGAGATCCGGGGTACCCGTATTTTTGGTCCCGTCGCAAGGGAGCTCAGGGATAAAAAGTTTATGAAAATTGTCTCCTTGGCACCTGAAGTGCTATAATACATTGAATGTTATGAAGAAGTTAAAAATAAAGAAAAACGATACGGTAAAGGTTATTGCCGGTGAAGATAAAGGCCAGCAGGGGAGGGTTCTGCGTGTCATGGTTGAGGAGCAGCGTGCCATCGTTGAAGGTATCAACCTGGTGTCAAAACATTCAAAGCCCACTTCTGCCAACCCACAGGGTGGTATCGTCAAACGTGAAGCAGCTATACACATCTCTAACCTAATGCTGGTGGATGCTAAAGGCAACTCAACACGTGTAGGTAAGAAGATTGATGAAAAGTCCGGCAAGACGGTCAGGTATTCAAAAAAATCAGGGGAGGTTATAAAATAATGAGCTACACACCAAGATTAAAAGAGAGGTTTCTTAAAGAGATCGCTCCTGCATTGATGGAGGAGTTTAAGTTTACGAGTACTATGCAGGTGCCACGTCTGGTGAAGATAGTCCTTAACCAGGGTGTGGGTGGTGCTATCGCCGACAAAAAGCTTATCGATTTTGCTGTTGATGAGATGACACTAATTGCCGGGCAGAAGGCTGTGACTACAAAGTCAAAGGTTGACGTCTCCAACTTTAAGCTCAGAAAAGGAATGCCAATCGGTGCAAAGGTCACCCTCAGGGGCGACAGGATGTATGAATTTCTCGACAGGCTTATCGCCACATCCATTCCCCGGATCCGCGACTTCCGCGGCATATCCGACAAAGGCTTCGATGGCAGAGGTAACTTCTCTATGGGCATCACCGAGCAGATCATATTTCCGGAAATCAATATTGATAAAGTGAACAAGATTACTGGAATGGACATCACCATAGTGACAACAGCTCCCAACGACAAGGAGGCTTATGCATTACTGAGAGAATTTGGAATTCCATTCAAAAAAAATAACTAAACATGGCTAAAGAATCAATAAAAGCAAGAGAAAGAAAAAGAGAACGGCTTGTTGCCAGATACGCTGCCAAACGTGCTGCTCTGAAAGCTGCCGGTGACCAGGAAGGTCTGCAGAAGCTGCCAAAGAACTCATCTGCCGTGCGTCTGCACAACAGGTGTTCATTAACAGGCAGGCCAAAAGGTTATATGCGTCAGTTTGGTATTTCCAGAATCAACTTCAGGGAAATGGCCCTGAAAGGTCTGATTCCGGGTGTGAAAAAGGCAAGCTGGTAATTTTTTTTAATGATGATTTTATAATATCCAGATAGAAATGAATACTGATCCGATTGCAGACTTTTTAACGAGAATACGGAATGCTGTGAAGGCAAACCACCGTATTGTTGAGATCCCCGGTTCGAACATCAAGAGGGAGATGACAAGGATACTCTTTGATAAAGGATATATCCTCAATTACAAATTTGTGGAAGATGACAAGCAGGGTATCATCAAGATAGCTCTTAAGTATCATCCCAAGACCAAGGTGCCGGCTATCAGCAGCCTTAAGCGTGTTAGCAGGCCCGGGCTGAGGCACTATGTGCAGGCAGAGGAGATACCAAGAGTACTTAACGGCCTTGGCGTAGCCATCATCTCTACATCTCAGGGATTGATGACCGATAAGGAGGCACGTAAGCTTCATGTTGGTGGTGAGGTTCTTTGTTTTGTCAGTTAATATATTGGAGGGAAAGAAATGTCAAGAATAGGAAAAAATCCGATAACAATTCCTGAGAAGGTGGAAATTACCATTACCGATGATAACATGGTAAAGGTCAAAGGCCCTAACGGTGAACTCACTCAGAGGGTAGATCCGTTGATAAAAGTAGAACAGAACGGCAATCAGATTGAGCTCAGCAGAATTGGGGATTCTGGCCCGGAACGTTCAAAACACGGCCTTTACCGGGCTTTGCTGCAGAACATGGTAACAGGTGTTTCTGAAGGTTTCACCACCACACAGGAGTTTGTTGGTGTTGGTTACAAGGTTGATGTAAAAGGGCAGGTCGTTGAGATGTCTCTTGGATACTCCCATAACATTGTGTTTCAGCTTCCTGATGAGATCAAGGCTGAGTCTGTGATAGAGAGAGGTAAACCACCTGTGCTCATCATGAAGAGCAACGACAAACAGCTGCTCGGACAGGTTGCTGCAAAAGTTCGTTCGCTGCGTAAACCAGAGCCCTATAAAGGAAAAGGCATCAGGTTCAGAGGTGAAGTAGTAAGAAAGAAAGCCGGTAAATCAGGAGAGAAAAAGTAGAATAACATAATAACAACAGCCCGGAATAAAGAGGCCTTTATGAACAGGATTCTCTGATGACAGACGGGTAAATGCAAAAAGTCATGAAGAATAAGAAAGAGATCAGAAGGTATAAGATCAAAAAGAGGATCCGGAAGCGTATTTCCGGTACTGAGGAGCGACCGAGGCTGACTGTCTTCAGGAGCAATAAGCAGATCTATGCACAGGTTGTCAATGACCTTAGCGGGCATACGATGGCAGCAGCTTCATCACGCGAAAGTACAATAGCAGAGCAGAAACTCAATAAGATTGAGCTTGCAAAGCTTGTAGGTACAGCGGTGGCAGAGAAGGCAAAAGCTGCAGGTATTGACACCGTCGTTTTCGACAGGAATGGATATTTGTATCATGGCAGGGTAAAAGCTTTGGCTGATGCAGCCAGGGAAGCAGGTTTAAAATTCTAAAAGAATTATGACAAATTTAAATGTAAAGAAGGTAAAATCCAGCGAGATCGATTTCCAGGACAGGCTGGTAAGCATTCAGCGTGTGACCAAGGTTACCAAAGGTGGGCGTACATTCAGTTTCTCCGCCATTGTGGTGGTAGGCAATGAGAATGGTGTTGTCGGATATGGCCTTGGTAAAGCCAAAGAAGTAACTTCAGCTATTGCCAAAGGTATCGATGATGCAAAGAAGAACCTGATAAAAGTGCCTGTTCTGAAGGGGACAGTACCACATGAGCAGGTAGGGAAATACAGTGGCGCCGAAGTCTTCATCAAACCGGCTTCCCCGGGTACGGGTGTTATTGCCGGCGGTGCTATGCGTGCTGTTCTTGAGAGTGTCGGGGTGAAAGATGTACTTGCCAAGAGCAAAGGCTCATCCAATCCGCACAGTGTTGTCAAGGCAACTATTGATGCTCTTACAAAGTTGCGTGATGCCCATACTATAGCTCAGATCAGGCAGGTTGATATTCAGAAGGTTTTTAATGGTTAGGCTTATAATCCAAAGGTTATGAACAGGATAAGAATAAAACAGGTAAGAAGTGGAATCGATAGGCCAGCGCGCCAGAAGAGGACATTGCAGGCACTGGGCCTGCGAAAAATGCACCAGGTTGTTGAACACGATGCCACACCACAGATATTGGGTATGGTTAGGAAGGTCAGCCATCTGGTAACATATGAAGAAATTTAACGATAATTTTTAAGCTAAATAAAAGATGGATCTTAGCAATCTAAAACCGGCAGAGGGTTCGGTAAAAAAAGTGAAGCGCATCGGCCGTGGCCAGGGGTCAGGCAAAGGTGGTACATCCACCCGTGGACATAAAGGCGCCAAATCAAGGTCGGGTTACAAATCGAAGATAGGGTTTGAAGGTGGCCAGATGCCACTTTACCGCCGCGTACCCAAATTTGGCTTCAAAAACATAAACCGTGTTGAATACCATGGAATCAATATTGATACTTTGCAGGAGCTGGCAGACCGCCACAACCTCACAGAGATCAACGTTGATGTACTTGTCAATCATGGTCTGGCCGATAAGAAGGATCGTGTTAAAATTCTAGGCCGTGGGACATTAACTGCAAAAATTAACGTCAGCGCACACGCTTTCTCTGCATCAGCCATCAAGGCAATTGAAGCAGTGGGAGGCGCCACATCAAAAATATAATATCCTGATGAAACGATTTATACAGACACTGAGGAATATTTACAAGATAGAAGATCTGCGTAAGAGGATCATATACACTATCGGTATCATTCTGATATACCGTATCGGTTCGTATGTGGTGTTACCTGGAGTAAACCCTGCCGGGTTGGCCGACCTGCAACGTCAGACTGATTCGGGCCTGATGGGGCTGATCAATATGTTCTCCGGTGGTGCTTTCTCAAACGCATCAATCTTTGCGCTGGGGATCATGCCATATATCTCGGCCTCTATCGTTGTGCAGCTCCTCGGTATGGCAATACCATACTTCCAGAAACTGCAACGTGAAGGTGAAAGCGGAAGAAAGAAGATGAACCAGATCACAAGGTATCTCACCGTGGTGATACTTATCTTCCAATCACCGGCATATATCAGCAATCTCGTAAATACTATCCGCCCCGAAAATATATACCCCTTCGACCCAATGACAAGTATGGGGGTTTTCTCCACCTTCGGGTTTACATCAATACTTATACTCACTGCCGGGTCAATGTTTATCATGTGGCTTGGTGAGCGTATTACCGACAAAGGCATCGGCAACGGTATTTCGTTGCTCATCATGGTGGGTATCATCGCAAGGCTTCCGTTTGCCCTTGTGGCAGAGTTTGCAAGCCGGATGGAGAGCCATGGTGGCGGACTGGTGATTTTTCTCGTAGAGATCGTTGTGCTTATTGCTGTGATACTCGTTTGTATTCTGTTGGTGCAGGGTACCAGAAGAGTACCTGTACAGTTTGCAAAAAGAATCGTTGGCAACAAACAGTATGGCGGTGTTCGCCAGTATGTTCCTCTCAAGGTTAATGCTGCAGGCGTTATGCCGATCATCTTTGCCCAGGCAATTATGTTCCTCCCGATCACACTTGTAGGATTCTCAACTTCTGAGACAATGTCGGGCTTTGCAAGGGCGTTCGCCAACTATAACGGATTCTGGTACAATTTTGTGTTTGCAGTGATGATCATTGCATTTACCTACTTCTATACTGCTATTACTATCAATCCGACACAGATGGCGGATGACATGAAGAAGAACGGAGGCTTCATCCCGGGAATAAAACCCGGCAAGAAAACCGCCCAGTATATTGATGGCATCCTGTCGAAAATAACCTTGCCGGGATCATTTTTCCTGGCGTTTGTGGCAGTGCTGCCTGCCATTGTGCACCTGGGAGGTGTCAACTCCCAGTTTGCACAGTTCTATGGTGGCACCTCCCTGCTGATTATGGTCGGGGTTATCCTTGATACTCTTCAGCAGATAGAAAGTCATCTGATGATGAGACATTATGATGGACTCACAAAATCAGGCAGGATAAAAGGAAGATCCGGAGGGATAACCGGATAGTTAAGTAGTTCAATGATGTTTGAAAAGATACAAACGAAATCGGACGAACAGATTGAACTGATAAGAGAGAGTTCTTTACTTGTTGGAAAGACCCATGCGGAGGTGGCAAAGTGGATCGCCCCCGGAGTAACAACGGAGAAGCTTGATCATATAGCTGAAGCATTCATCCGGGACAATAAAGGTGTTCCGGGTTTCAAAGGCTACAATGGTTATCCGGCAACCCTGTGTGTCTCCGTCAATGAGGAGGTGGTACATGGAATACCGGGCAAAAGGATAATCAGGGAAGGTGAAGTTGTTTCTGTTGATTGCGGGGTTATCCTTAACGGTTATTACGGTGATTCTGCATATACCTATGCTGTAGGGGAGCTTCATCCAAAGGTTGCACAGCTTCTTGACGTCACAAGGCAGAGCCTGGATCTTGGCATTGAGGCTGCAGTAGCAGGTAACCGGCTTGGCGACATAGGGTTTGCAATACAGAGCTATGTGGAGAGCTTTGGTTTTAGCGTTGTCAGGGAGCTTGTAGGGCATGGCATCGGAAAAAAACTGCACGAGAAACCGGAAGTGATGAACTATGGCAAGCGTGGCACAGGATCAAAACTGCGCGAAGGACTTGTGATATGTATCGAACCTATGGTTAACCTTGGCGTCAGAAGCATAATACAGGACCCTGATGGCTGGACAATACGGACTGCCGACAGGATGCCTTCAGCGCATTTTGAACATGTAGTTGCAGTAAGGAAAGGGAAAGCAGAGGTCTTATCAACATTTGATTATATTGATGAAGTATTGAAAAACAAAGTAAGATAATTGTATGGCAAAACAAAAATCCATAGAACTTGATGGTACAGTGATAGAATCACTGGGCAATGCCATGTTCAGGGTTGAACTGGAGAATGGCCATGTGATTACAGCACATATCTCCGGAAAGATGAGGATGCATTACATCAGAATTCTGCCCGGCGACAGGGTCAAGCTTGAGATGTCGCCATACGATCTTACAAAAGGACGAATAACATACAGATATAAATAACACATAAACAGCTATTGAGATGAAGATTAGAGCTTCAGTAAAAAAACGTACGCCCGAGGATAAAATCGTAAGAAGAAAGGGCAGGATTTACGTAATCAACAAAAAGAATCCGAAATTCAAACAGCGTCAGGGCTGATAACAGAGCGATAACAATAAAAAATATCTTGATATGGCAAGGATAGCTGGTATTGATTTACCAAAAAACAAGAGAGGCGAGATAGGCCTCACCTACATTTACGGCATCGGCCGCAGCACAGCCAACCAGATACTGAAGGCGGTTGAGGTTGATCCTGACAAGAAGGTTCAGGATTGGAGCGATGATGAGCAAAACCTTATCAGAAATTACATCAACGATTATCTGAAGATTGAGGGTGCTCTGCGTTCTGAAGTGCAGATGAATATAAAACGTCTGATGGATATCGGTTCATACCGTGGCATCCGTCACAGGATTGGTTTACCTTTGCGTGGGCAGGGCACGAAGAACAATGCCCGTACCCGTAAAGGCAGGAAAAAGACTGTTGCAAACAAGAAGAAGGCAACAAAAGGTTAGAAACAGAACATCAAAACGATAGAATAATCAATAAACTATGGCTAAGAACACACGAAGCACCAAAAAGCGTGTAGTAAAGGTTGACCCGGTTGGGAAGGCATACATACAGGCCTCTTTCAACAACATCATTGTATCACTCACCAACGATTCAGGCCAGGTGATCTCATGGTCATCAGCAGGTAAGATGGGATTCAGGGGCTCAAAGAAGAACACTCCCTATGCAGCTCAGATGGCGGCACAGGATGCATCAAAAGTCGCTTATGATGCAGGTTTGAGAAAAGTAAAGGTGTTCGTTAAAGGACCCGGGTCAGGTCGTGAATCTGCTATCAGAACTATCCATGCCGCAGGCATAGAGGTGATGGAGATCATGGATGTTACCCCATTACCACACAACGGGTGCAGACCACCTAAACGCAGAAGGGTATAATCTGCTTGATCAAAAATTAATAAGGATAAAGAAAAACAGAATTAAACATGGCAAGATACAGAGGCCCCCAGACAAAAATAGCCAGGAAGTTTGGCGAACCCATATTTGGTGCCGACAGGCATTTCGAGAAGAAGAAGTATCCTCCCGGGCAGCATGGCCTGAACAAGCGCAGGAAAAAGACTTCCGAGTATGGCTTGCAGCTGCTTGAGAAGCAGAAGGCAAAATATACGTATGGTATTCTTGAAAGACAGTTCAGAAATACCTTCAAGAAAGCAACCAACAAACCCGGTATCACCGGTGAAGTGCTGCTGCAGCTTTGTGAGATGAGACTCGACAACCTCGTTTATCGTATGGGTATAGCCCCTTCACGCCGCGCAGCCAGGCAGCTCGTCACACATAAGCATATTCAGGTAAACGGAGAAACTGTCAATATCCCTTCTTATGAAGCAAAAGTGCATGACATTGTGAGTGTAAGAGAAAAGTCCAAATCTCTTGAGGTAATCACTGACTCGCTGGCTGGCAGAGGTCATAAGTACGGATGGATCGAGTGGGATGAATCCTTGAAGGCTGGAAAGATTATCTCAATACCTTCACGTGAAGAGATACCGGAAAATATTAAAGAGCAGCTAATTGTTGAGCTCTACTCGAAATAGTATTTAAAAAATTATTTTTTTTGTTAACTAAAAATAGGATCTGAATACATGGCATTACTAGCTTTTCAGAAACCAGAAAAAGTGATCATGCTGGAAGAGAACGCATTCAATGGAAAATTTGAATTTCGTCCTCTGGAACCAGGTTATGGGATCACCATCGGAAATGCTTTGAGAAGGATTCTTCTTTCTTCTCTTGAAGGCTTTGCAATCACCTCAATCCGCATCAACGGTGTGGACCAGGAGTTTTCAACTATCAAAGGTGTGGTTGAAGATGTGGTTGAAATGGTGCTTAACTTTAAACAGGTTAGGTTTAAACAACAGATTGATGAGGTCACCACTGAAAAGGTCAACCTGTCAATCTCAGGCCAGGATGTCTTCAAAGCCGGAGATATGAACCGTTTCCTGAGCAGCTTCCAGGTGCTGAACCCGGAACAGGTCATCTGCCACATGGAACCTTCCGTCACTCTCAACATGGAGTTTACCATTGAGAAGGGTAGAGGTTATGTTCCGGCAGAAGAGAATAAACCCGCAAACGCTCCTTTGGGAACAATCGCTATTGATGCGATATTTACCCCAATCAGGAATGTTAAGTATGTGGTTGAAAATTATCGTGTTGAGCAGAAAACCGACTACGAAAAGTTGGTGCTTGACATCACTACCGACGGCTCAATATATCCGAAAGATGCTCTCAAGGAAGCAGCAAAGATTCTCATTCACCACTTCCTGCTCTTCTCGGATGAGAAGATCACTATTGACCTGGAAGAGAAGGTCACCACAGAGGAGTTTGATGAAACATCTCTGCATATGAGGCAGTTGCTGAAGACCAAGCTTGTTGATATGGATCTATCCGTCAGGGCACTCAACTGCCTGAAGGCTGCAGAGGTTGAAACCCTCGGCGAACTGGTAAGATATAACAGGAATGACCTGTTGAAGTTCAGAAACTTTGGCAAGAAGTCGTTGACAGAACTCGATGAACTCATCAAATCCAAAAACCTCACCTTTGGAATGAACGTCGAGAAGTACAAACTGGATAAGGAATAGAAGTAGAATAGGAAATTAATATTGCAATGAGACACCGAAACAAAGTAAACCAGCTGGGCAGGACCAGTGCGCATAGAAAGGCGATGATGTCCAACATGGCATCTTCACTCATCATTCATAAACGTATCAAGACTACACTGGCGAAGGCAAAGGCATTACGTTCATACGTTGAGCCTCTTATCACCCGCTCGAAAGAAGACACAACGCATAGCCGCAGAGAGGTTTTCAGCTGCCTTCAGGATAAGAATGCTGTAACGGAACTATTCCGTGTTGTTTCACAGAAGGTAGGCGACAGGCCGGGAGGTTATACCCGTATCCTGAAACTTGAAAACCGGCTCGGAGACAATGCTCAGATGTGCTATATTGAACTCGTCGACTTCAATGAACTTTACACCAAAGATGTGGTTGAGAAGAAGGGTGCAAGACGCACTCGCCGCGGCGGAAAGAAAGGTGAAGTTGCTGCTGTTGCCGGCAAGGTTACAACCAAAAAGGCCGTTGAAGCTGAACCGGAAATTGAAGATACGATCACAGAGGAAGCTGTTGTAGCTGAACCGGAAGTTGAAGATATAGTTGCAGAAGAGCCTGTTGAAGCTTTAACGGAAGAAACTCCGGAAGAGATAGCAGAAGCTGTTGCAGAGGAGCCTGTGGAGTCTGAAACTGAAGAGAACATTGAAGACGTTGCCCCTGAAGAATCCCCTGAAGAGGAAGCGAGTTCAGAAGAGGAAGAGAAAAAAGAGTAAAAAAGGGTTAGTAAACATATTTTGTATGCAGAATAAAAAGGGGCGGGGCTGTTTGTGCCTTGTCCCTTTTGTGCAAGAAAAAGATCTGAATATTAATTTTAAAACAGAATTACCATGAGCCTTATTGCAGACATTCACGCAAGACAGATTTTAGATTCACGTGGGAACCCCACAATAGAAGTAGATGTTCTCACCCAGAACGGCATTATAGGCCGTGCCGCTGTTCCATCCGGTGCATCCACCGGCAGTCATGAAGCAGTTGAGCTTCGCGATAACGATAAGGGCATCTATCTCGGCAAAGGTGTGCTCAAAGCCGTGGATAACGTAAACACCATCCTTGCCAAGGAGTTGCAGGGGATGCCGGTAACCAACCAACGCGAGGTTGATGCATTGATGATAGAGATTGACGGGTCGGCAAATAAGGCTAATATTGGCGCCAATGCAATCCTGGGAGTTTCCCTGGCATGTGCCTCTGCTGCCGCCCAGGAGACAGATCAATCGCTATACCGTTATGTAGGTGGTGTTAATGCTCATGTTTTGCCAATACCAATGATGAATATCATAAATGGCGGTTCCCATGCAGACAACAGCATCGACTTCCAGGAGTTCATGATAATGCCTGTTGGTGCCGAAAGTTTTTCGCAGGCAATAAGGATGGGCGCAGAGGTGTTCCATAACCTTAAAAGTGTCCTGAAAGCAAAAGGCCATGCAACAAATGTTGGTGATGAAGGAGGATTTGCGCCAAACCTGAAAAGCAATGAAGAGGCAATCCAGTTCGTATTGCAGGCGATAGAAAAAGCCGGATACAAACCCGGTGATGAGGTCGCCATTGCCCTTGACCCGGCTGCTTCAGAGTATTACCTGCCGGAAGAGAAGAAGTATCACCTCCACTGGTCAACAGGCGACAAACTTACCCCGACTGAGATGGTTGACTTCTGGGCAGACTGGGTGAAGCGTTTCCCGATCATCTCAATTGAGGATGGCATGGCGGAGGATGACTGGGATGGCTGGAAGCTGATGACAGATAAGCTCGGAAAAGATATTCAACTCGTAGGAGACGATAACTTCGTCACCAACACCGACCGTTTGAGGATGGGTATCGAAAAAGGCATCTGCAACTCAATCCTCATCAAGGTTAATCAGATAGGAACACTCACTGAAACAATACAGGCTGTGGATCTTGCATATCGCAACGGATATACAGCGGTGATAAGCCACCGTTCGGGCGAGACGGAAGATACCACCATCGCCGACCTGGCAGTTGCACTGAACACTGGCCTGATCAAGACAGGGTCGGCCAGCAGGTCTGACAGGATCGCCAAATACAACAGGCTTCTGAGGATTGAAGAGATCCTTGGCAACAATGCATATTACCCGGGCAGGAACTTCAAGTATGTGCGCAAGTAGTACATCCCATGAGAAGGTCTCTGTTAAAACCCCTGTTGCTGGCAGTTGCCGTCGTTGTTATCGGAATGACTGCATTTTTCCTGCTTTTCCACAGCAAGGCCAGAGTTGACCACTTCAGCTTTGTGCCAGCCGGTTCCGTTGTTGTTGCTACAGTGAACACTGCTCAGTTAATCGACAAGGCAGGATTGCCGGAGTTAAACCGCCTGCCTGCTTTTATGCAGCTTACCCGTGACCTGGCAAACAGCAATAACCCATTTAAGGTATTGATCGGTCAGCTTGCGAATGACCACTCCCTCACTGGAATCGACATAGAGAAGAATGGCGCCTTGTTCTTCTTTGCCGATGGTGAAACAGGTTACATTGCATATGCAATGAGCGTAGGCAATCCCAAAAAGCTCAAGGCTTTGCTGAACGACATCCCCAAAAAGGGGGTGAGGCATGACAGGTCATCAGGCTATAACAGAATGTATCAGTCTGACTGGCTTATAGGTTGGAACTCCTCTGCAATCCTGATGATGATGAGTATAAATGCCTTTCAGCCGGACCAGATCGCGGGAGCATTTGAGGGTCTGGTGAAGCTGCCCGGGGAATTGCAGTTCTTCAATTCTCACAACCGTGCGGCAGACCTGCTGGCAGGTACCGCCGATATTGTTTGCTGGATCGAAAGGTCAGAAGCACAACCTCTGGCTTCAGACAGGTACAGGTGGATGGCTGATATTGCTTCAGATTTGTCAGTTGAAGGTGTTTTGATGAAAGTTGCCTTCCTCACCGGGGAAATTGTCATCGATGCAGAGATTGTGCACCATGAAAAGGCTTCTGAACAAGTGTCGCAGGCCCGGAGAGATATCCCGGAGGAGATGTTGAGATACCATCCTGCCAGGGACCGGCTGGCATTTGCCGGCTTAACCATGGCTCCGGAGGAGTTTGCCGGAGCCATGGGCAAAGAGGGTTTGCCCGGAAGCAGCAAGCTTCTTAAGGAGGTTATGAAAAGCATTCCCGACAACCTTTTTGATACACTTGTCTCAACCTTCATGGGAGATATCCTGCTTACAGTAACACATCCTGATATAAGCATCGGAAGCATTATCGCAGATGCTCTGGCACTGGCAACAGATATTGACGATCCATTCACCCTCCTGAACCCCGCTATCCGAATCACAGCCTCTGTGGATCCGGAAGCGTTTGACAAAATGATACCCCAGCTTATTAACTCCAGACTGCTGGCACGCGAGGCAAACTATTACAGGATTATCCCCAGGCTGAAATTCATGCCCGCCGGCAGCAAATTTTCAACACTCTATGTCAGAAGGATTGGTGACATGGTTTTTATTACCAACAGGCGCGATGAAGTGGCAAAGGCCACAGAAGCTTCTTCCGGCGAGCAAAGAAACTTCACCGCAGAGCAGATACTCCTGCTAAGTGAAAACAGCTTCGCAATGGATATCAATGTCAGGGATATATACAAGTTCTTTGGCAACATTGAAATTGATGAAAGCGGTAGAAGCTTACCCGGAATTGTTGACAGAGCAGGGGTGACATCCGGAAACAAAATGATAAGGATCGTTGTTTCATTAAAGGATAAGAGAAAGAACAGCCTGAATATGCTGATTGAGCAATCTGTTCTTTAAAGCCAAATAAATGTGAAACATGTAAAAGAGATAAAACTTGACCGTCTGAGGCCTGCCGTTAAGGTTGGGATGTTTGGAGAGACGTCAGATCTGTGGGGAAGGGAGGTCAGTTTTGTCAAAGGCAGCCACTACCTCCTGAAATCCAGGAGCGGTAGGGGAAAAACTTCTGCGATTTCGTTCATCTACGGATTGCGAAAGGACTTCACCGGAGATGTTCTCTTTGACAGCAGGAACACAGTAGGTTTCTCATACAACGAATGGAGCACTCTCAGAAGAAATTCGCTATCAATACTTTTTCAGGATCTGCGTCTTTTCAGGCAACTGTCGGCCAGGGAGAATGTGCTGCTGAAGCATACCATTGGCAGCTTCGTAAGCACTGAGACGATTGATGAACTGTTTGAAAGATTCAATATGGTTCCGCTGATAAACAAAAGTGCGGGGACGCTCTCATTTGGCGAACAGCAGCGTGTGGCAATAATCCGTTCGGTGGTTCAGCCATTTGATTTCCTGCTGATGGATGAACCCTTCAGCCATATAGACAGGCATAATTCCGGAATTGCCATGGAGATCATCATGGAAGCCTGTGAAAAAAGAGGCGCCTCGCTGATCCTGACAAGCCTTGAAGATATCCCCGGCGTTCCCTTTGAAAAGATAATAGAGGTTTAACCTGCCATGAAGAGAGAACTTGGAAAATATCTGGGCAAGCTGATAGGCAGGAGAAATGTTCTCAGGCTCACCGGGGCAACGGCAGGATCCCTCATCGGCTTTTTCATTCTGATGGCTGCTCTGCAGCTTTGGTTCGATGCACGGTGGTTTATGGCGCATGATGAAGATGACCTCTTTGTGCCGGGTATTGTGGTCATCAACAAAAAGGTCTCACTTCTTAATACCTTTGGCTTTTCTGACAACACCTTTTCTGCTGATGAACTTCAGTACATCCGGGAGCAGCCATTTGTGAACAGGGCAGAGCCTTTTGTCCCGTGCCGTTTCAGGGTCTCTGTAAGCATCGACCTGAGTGGCATGCAGATACCAAGTCTGGCTTCTGAATTTTTCTTTGAGTCTGTTCCTGATGATCTTGTGGATATCCCTGAAAAGATGTGGCGCTGGCAGCCTGGCAGCAGCTTTGTGCCGGTGGTGCTGCCCGCCGACTTCCTGAAGTTTTACAACTTCGGCTTTGCTCCGGGCCAGAACCTTCCGCAGCTCTCGGAGCAGAGCCTGAGGATGGCAAATCTGCGGATCAGGATCAGCGGGGGCGGGAAAGAGCTGCAAACCAACGGTAAGATTGTCGGGCTGAGTGAAAAGATAAATGCTATTCTTGTGCCGGAAAGCTTCATGAGCTGGGCGAATGAGAATTATGGCGATCAGGAGGCACTCAGGCCAACACGGTTGGTGCTGGTATCAAAGGTGGCAGCAGACCCCAATCTGGCACTCTTCATCAGGGAAAGGAACTATGAGGCCAACGAGAGTGAGCTCCGTAGCGGTAAGCTTAACCAACTGTTGCAGATAAGCCTCCTGGTGACAGGTCTTGTCGGGCTGATCATAATTCTGCTCGCACTCTACCTCTTCGTGCTTAGCTTCAGCCTCTTCATAGTGCGCTCCGACTACGAGATCAGAACACTTATACAGCTTGGGATACAGCCCGGACTCATAGTCGGCTACCTCTTCAGGATGCTCCTGTTGGTGGTCGCATTCATCATGATAATTAATTCAGCAGCATTGCACCTCGCACATAAGGCCGCCTACAACTCACTGATCGAAAAAGGTATCTCCCTGATGCCCCGCATCAGCGGATACACTTTTCTGATCGCCGCAATGGTTGTTTTGCTGCTTCTGATTGTAAACCTTATAAATATCCGGAGGAATATTTTCAGAATATCCTGAAGGCAATAAAAGACAGAAGCTATGGAGTACAGGTCTCTTAACGATTTTGTGAAGCACCTTGAAAGCAGGGGGGAGTTGATTCGTATAGGAACCCTTGTGAGTCCTGATCTGGAGGTCACGGAGATTACCGACCGGATTGTGAAGAGGGGAGGGCCGGCGATGCTGTTTGAAAATAACGGCACCTCTTTCCCTTTGCTCATCAACGCCTTCGGATCCGATTCGCGCATGGCGGCTGCTTTGAGGGTTGACGAGATTGAGGAGATACCTGCCGGGCTTAACAGATTGATGGAGGAGTTAATGCAGGTCAAGGATGCAGGCATGCTCGGGAAGCTTGCGATCCTGCCGAAAGCTCACCGGATGTCACGATGGCTGCCACGCAAGGTGAAAGGGAGAGGCGAGTGCCAGCAGGTGGTGATGGACAAGCCCAACCTCTCTGCCCTGCCTGTTCTGAGGTGCTGGCCGCATGACGGCGGGCCTTTCATCACACTGCCCCTGGTGCACACCGTTGACCCGGTATCCGGCCAGAGTAATACCGGAATGTACAGGATGCACGTGTATGATGAGGTAACCACCGGGATGCATTGGCATCTCCACAAAGATGGGGCTGCCCATTTCCGGAAATACAGGGAGCTTGGAAAAAGAATGCCGGTGACGGTGACCCTGGGTGGTGACCCGGCAATGACCTATGCTGCTACTGCCCCTCTGCCGCCATTCTTAGATGAGACCCTCTTCACCGGAGTGATCAGGAAGCGGGGTGTACTACTCGTGAAATCCCTCACCAATGATATCTGGATTCCTGCCGACTCGGATATAGTGATTGAAGGTTATGTAGATCCTGAAGAACCCTTCAGGACAGAAGGCCCCTTCGGCGACCATACAGGATTCTACTCCCTGGCTGACCTCTACCCTGTATTTCATGTTACCGCAATTACACACAGGAGGGATGCTGTTTACCCTGCTACAATTGTGGGGATCCCACCCCAGGAAGACCTGTGGCTCGGCAAGGCTACGGAAAAGATATTCCTTATGCCGATAAGAAAAGCTATAGCGCCCGAAGTTGTTGATATGCACATGCCTCCCGAAGGTGTGTTCCATAACCTGGTGATCACAAGCATTGAGAAGTCGTACCCCGGACAGCCACAGAAAGTGGCAAGCGCCCTGTGGGGTGCCGGCCAGATGATGCTCAACAAAATAGTCGCTCTGCTGAATAGTGAGTACAACCTGAATGACTATCAAACAGTGATCAGGACAATATCCCGTAATGTTGACCCGGCAAAGGATATCTTCTTCAACACCGGCCCGCTCGATGTGCTGGACCACTCATCATCAACCTTTGCCTTTGGAAGCAAAATGGGTATTGATGCAACCAATGAGAGAGATCTGCCAATACCGGAAGGCCTTCGCGCAGAATCCAGCGAAAGGCTGAAAGAAATACGGGGTGTTGACCGCTTCTCGGACGCTGCTGTTGCTCGTGGAGCTGCACTGCTAATGCTCTTTGTGGATAAGAGTGCAGGCAACACCGTCAGGCAGATACATGATGAGGTTGTGCCGGCGCTTGAAGGGAGCATGTTCCGTTTTATTTTCTATCTCGACAGTGAAGCCTCAGGGCTTACCCTATCCGATTGTGTCTGGCTTGTCTCAGGAAACATCGACCCGCAAAGGGATTATCTTACAGGCACACATAAGGATGGTAGCGTCATTGCAGGCTTCGATGCAACCAGGAAGACAGCCGCTCATGATGGTTTTCCACGTGAGTGGCCCAACCTCACAGCCATGGATGAGGCAACCATCTCACTCGTTGATGAGAGATGGGATTCGTATGGGCTTGGCGAGTTTACAGAAAGCCCCTCAGGCAGGTTTCTGAAGTACCTCAGGGGCAATGGTGCTGTTGCAGAAGAATGACCTGCTTGTCATAAAACTTATTGCGGGTCAACAAACCTGTCGATGCTTTCGATAAACTTCAGATGGGTACTTTTAGGTTCGGTACCGTTTCCGGTCTTATGTATGATAAGCTCAACAGTGCCTTTGGGAAGAGACTTGCTGGGCATGTTGTAATACTCCGGACGGTGGATGAAGATTACCGTACCTGAACGTGTTGCCAGAATGTCAGGCAATTCATCCAGTGAGGGGGTGAACCCTCCGTTGATCATGGATGCAGGTTTGCCGATCTGGCTGAAGCATACAACAGGGATGTCGAGTTCAGCGGCAACATTTGCCAGCGATTGTATCAGCTCCTCTGTGGCTGACTGCCTGCTGCCCGGCTCCTGAATGTGGGAGGTGTACAATTCAGGGGCATCAACCAGAATAATATCTGTCTGATACTTTGTTTTCACCTGATGGCAGCGGCGCACGATTTCAGCGGAATCCAGGTTTGGGCTGTCATCAATGTAGAGGTTTGCAGAGGCGATAGGCTGTATCAGAGAGATTGTGTGCTCCCTGTCGCCCTCTTTGAGCAACCCCTGCCTGATCTTTTCAATGGAGTGGCTGGTATTGCTCTCTATCAGGCGACTGATAACCTTGACGGCCGATCGCTCCGGGCTGAAGAGTGCCACCCTGCGCTCAAGAAGTACGGAGATGTTTTGTGCAAGCGAAAGCAAAAAGGCAGTCTTCCCGTTTCCCGGACGGGTGCTTATCGTCGTCAACTCTCCTCGCTTGAAACCTTTGGTTATTTTGTCTATGTTCTGAAAACCTGATGGTACGTTCGGCTCCTCATGTGCCGTGTATCCTTTTGTGATGTTGTGGTAATTAAGTGTTTGGTTTACCAGTTCCCGGGCGGTGGTGAATCCAAACACTTCCACCGGCTCTGTGATGTCAGGCGTCTCTTTGATCATTTCAAATATTAATTGGTTCTCAATAAAAGTTCAGCTCCAAATATACAAAATTTTTTCGCAATTAAAACTTCTTTTATCAGGAATTGTTGTCTAAGAATTCATTTGCCCGCAAATTAAACCCTGAATGCGCAGAAATCTTTGCTGCTCACAAAACATCTTTATAAACATCTCAACACCTAAACAACTCAACTTCCTCAGCCTCATCTCCGTTTCACTTCAGTGACAACCTCACCGTACTCAAAATGCTGCTCGTCAATGATGTCGCCGTTTTCATTCCACCCAACCTCCCGGCCGTGCTTGAGGTTATCCTTGTAATTTACCTCGCGGCTTACCTTCCCGTTCAGATGATAACCGGTCATCGTGCCGGTGCCTTTGTTGAACGATGCTACGCCTACCCGGATACCCTGTTCATTAAAGTATTCCCAGTCGCCATGGTACATGCCGTTGCGGTGTTGGCCCGAAATCTTCAATGCGCCATTCTCCCAGAAAACCTTGTAATCTCCGTGCGGCTCACCTGCCCTGTAGGTTTTCTCCTCCGCAAGTGTGCCACCCAGGTAATAATTCCTCGTAATGCCGTCAAGCTTATTGTTTCTGTAATTCTCCTCATACTCGGTGTTGCCGTTGAAATACCACCTCGTCACTTTGCCATGCAGCATGTCGTCAACATAGTTGTACTCAATCTCCTTCCTCCCGTCATGAAAATAGTAGGTTGCCCGGCCATTCTTCATAGAGCCTTTATACTCTATCTCATACATGAGATTTCCGTTTGGATGAAATCCCTGTTCCAGTCGTTTCCGCTGACAAGAGGTGGATAACACTATTGCAATTATCATTAATATAAACAAACCTGATCGTAAGGATTGTGCCTTCACTGATGGTAAACCTGTCAAAACTATCTTTTGCTTTTTGTGATCATCCATAATCCAATTTCCTCTATTGGGAAGTATTCCCGTTTTGGATTCCAAAGATACACATTTATGCCGTGACCACCGGCAAAGTTTGCCGGCAACCGGGTTGTGAAGCAATAGTTGCCGGAATGGTTTTGCAAAAGAGAAAGTTTGATGCCGTTCCAGCTACCTTCAGTACCGTCAGGCTTTGTCGTGGCAATTACAAGGTGAATTTCATCAGGATAGTGTTCCACATTACCCTTAAGCCTGCAATGGATCAGAACAGGGTGCATATCTCTGGTGAAATCCGGATGATTACGGTAGATGTTGAAGTATTCATCATCTGCGCCAACAATGTAATGTTCTGTTCTGGCAGGAAACTGAATCAACATGAGTGAGTCCCGGTTGTAACCTGTAATGATCTTTTCAGTAGGATTTTTGCTGAAATGAAATAGTTCGCCAAAACCATTGCTGTCGTAATAATGGTGCAGATATGGGAAGAAATTCCTGATCAGCGAGGGGATGATTGGGTCGGCAGGCCTGAGCCATGTATAGACGAAATTGGTGGCTTGCATTGAGTCAAGCTGGGAGATCAGCTCCGGCAGCTTTTCCCTGTCGCTGAAGCTGTAAAAAAGTGCACTGTCCGGTTCACACTTTTTGTCAAGGTAGTAGTGAAGATACCATGGGTTGTTTACGTCTGCAGCCCAAACCAGATCGGATGTTTCTGAGCTGATCCTGCAGATGCCGGTTGCAATGGCATCGAAATCGGCATAATGGATCTTCTTGTAAAAATTATCGTGAACAAAGATGTTAATAATGAGCAGGAGAGGAAGCAGGAGAGAGATAAGCCTGGTGAGGTGTGAGTTGTCGTTTTTATATCCGGAGAACAGGAAGAGTAGCAGAAATGGCAGGCAGAAAAGCATTATCGGGTTTTGCAGTATCGGGTTGACCTTCATAGAATAGATCCATGCAAATGCCAGAGGGAAGAAATACCACGCAAGAGATATTACTCTGAACCTGTTCGGCATGCCAGCGTTGCCGTGAGCATTCTCTTTGACGGGTTTGATGAGTAATGGCAGTGAGAGTATCATAAAGAGGCCAAATATCCACCATGATTTGTTGAAGAGGTACCTGATGTGTTCCGGGATCCAGTATTTATCCGGAGGAGCGAGCCAGGTAGAGAGGCCTCCGCGGCTTACCTGTTCGATTGAGACATTCAGGTGAGGCAGGAAGAGTACCAGGGCAGCAATACCGGCTGAGAGGTACAGGACAAGGTATTTACGCCTGACGAAAAACACTCCTGTCAATCCGATCATCCCGACTGTGAAGAAGCTGAAGTAGTGGTTATACAATGCAAGTGCAAAGGCGCAAGCCAATCCTGCAGCATACAGAACCCGTTGACGAAGGGTGCTGTCGTTTCCGAAAAGCAGTTTGTCCCAGAATAATGCGCCGGCAAGCACCCATAGCAGGCCTGTGCTGTATGGCCTTGCGAGCTGGCTGTATAGCAGCGGAAACTGCAGCAGTGCCAGTGAGACAGCAGCAAGCCATGCAGTAGTTCTTCCGAACCATCGTGTGCCCAGCAGAAACAGCAGCCATACACTTATCACACCAGCCAATGCAAACGGCAGCCTCACCATGAAAGGGTGATCCCCGGCAAGACGTGTCCAGTAATATAGGAACACCTGCACGCCGGCAGGGTGATAGTCGGGTTTTACCCCATTTTCGATAAGTTCACTCAAATTGTCAGCCTGCAAGCGGTATAGTGCGCTCAACTCATCGTTGAAATATGACCTTTCACCCAAGCCGGCCAGCCGCAAAACAAGAGAAATTGCCAACAGTATTATCAAAGGCCACAGCAATGCTACTTTGCCTTTGCTCTTTTCTTTCTTCTCAGAATTCTGGTTCATAGAGCTGTTTTTTTTTTGCGGCTTCAGAGCAGCATGAATTATGCAGGGTTCCTGTGCCTGGCAGCTTCAAAAAGCACTATTCCGGCAGCCACAGAGACATTCAGGGATGCTATCTCGCCATATTGCGGTATCGACACTTTGTGGCTGCTCATCTTCAGCAGAGGTGCAGATATGCCGCTCTCCTCCGAACCTAGCACTACACATATCGGCCCGGTGTAATCAGCAGCATGGTAGTGTTTGTCTCCCTTCTCCGTTGCAGAAATCAGGGTAATGCCCTGCTCCATCATTTCCACACCGCTCTTTATGATGTTGGGAGTCCTGCAAACTGCGATTTTCATCAGTGCACCTGCCGATGCTTTTACTGAATCAGCGGTGATACGTGCGGCTCCCTTCTCCTGTATCACTATGGCATCAGCTCCGGCACATTCAGCGGTGCGCGCTATGGCTCCGAAATTTCTTACATCAGTGATGCGGTCAAGCATCACAATAAACGGGTCTTCTCCTGCGGCAAAGGTTTTTTCTATGACATCATTCAGAACCTGGTATTCAACCGGGCTGATGAAGCCAACTATCCCCTGGTGGTTTTTTCTGGTGACCTGATTTAGCTTCTGCTCAGGAACATATTGATAAGGGATCCTGTGTCGTGCTATCAATTCCATAAGTTCCCTGAAGCCTTCCCCCCTCATGCCCTGGCGTATCAGTACCTTATCAACTGGGCTGCCGGAAGCTACTGCCTCCGCAACAGGCCTTATGCCGAAAAGAAAATCTTCGCTATCACTCCTCTGCCTTGTCATCTCCTCCAACTGTTTACGATCTGATGCCAACCGGTCTTGTAATGTGCTGACCTCTCCAGCATGTAGTCGTTGTCGGTAAAGGGGTTGTTGAGCTTGACGAAAATGAAGGTCAGAGACATCAGGTGGCGTGACTCGCCATAAGTCCATATCTCAGAAGTTTCTCCCCGCTGCACTATTGATGGCGGGCCATAGAGAATGTATATCATCCCGCGGTCAGTGCGCCAGCCATCCTGGTATGAGGTGAACAGGTAGTTTGCTTTTTCTACCCTTCGGTAATACTCTCTTACCAGTCGCCTTGCCCTTAGTTCATTACCGGCGTTGCTGACCCAGAACCTGTCAACAGCCTCCTTCGGGTCAGCAGAGGAAACTATAGCTTCATACTCCCTGATTGAGGTGATATACCTCAGCGGCTCAACCATCTGTGACGAGAGCGTAATCCAGGGGAATGGTTCCTCTCTCACAAATACTGTGTAGCCGGTTCTGCTGTTGGTGTCTGCTGTAATGTGATAAATGCCGGGCCTGCTGAACCGCAAAATCTCCGTTTTTCCGTTGCGGAAGCTGATGTCAAAAATGGAGTCGCTACGGTAGTTGAACTGCTGTATTGGTACCACCGAATGGGGTGGCAGTGCCAGCGGATATAAACTACCATAATACCGCACCCTGATATTCTGGTCACGTATTATGCTGCTTTCGATTGAAAACCCTGTAGAGGTGGTTATATGCCGGGATGTTAACGGGTTGCCATTCTCGTCAAACAACATGTAATGATATTTGCCCGGTGGATGCGGAAATGTTAGCACAAAGAGCTGCTCGTTGGAGGAGGATCTTTCAGTATCCTCCAGAATTACTGACATTGTCTTCCCGGCAGGTTCGCCGGTGAAGAGGTCTATGGATCCCTGCAGGTCAGTCCCGTCGAGAAAGATGTCTTTCCTGAAAATGTAGGTGGCGCTGTCAACGATGTTGTTCCTGTCATTCTTTGCAAAAAGGCTTACATGGAGCCGGTAGGTTGCTGCGTCGGATTTTGAAGCATCTTTCCTTACCGACCTTTCCGGTATGGTGAAGAACAGACGCAGGCTGTCGGAGGCAAACTGATAAAGCGAGTAAAAGGGTAGGGGGGAGCTGTCGGAGATGTTGTAAAGGGAAGAGATGTTCTCATTGGAAAGCCTCTGTGCATGATAGCAGCCTGACAATGCAACAAATACCGTTGACAGAAAGAAATATTTCAGTTTACTCTTCATGATTTTTCTCTTGTCCGGAATGTTCCGGATTACCTTTATTAATGGCGGATAACTCTTTGTCAATCAAGTCCTGGCACTCCTGCTTTGAGATTGTATTTATCTCGTAATACTGTTTTGTAAAATACCATGCGATGGCAAGGCCTGCTATACACCCTGCAATGAAATATACGATGGCTGCCATACTGTGGATATTCAATTATTTGATGTATACCACCCAGACATCTCTGCGTCCTTCGCCGTCCGAGCGGGTGCTGCCGACAATCACTGCCTCATTGTTGCCGGTAGCCACAATAGCATTGGCGAGCTCTTCATCGGGGCCGCCAAAGGTCTCCTGCCAGAGCTGCTTGCCTTTCTTGTCGAACTTCATCACCCAGAAATCATAGCTTCCTTCACCGTGAGAGTTGGTATATCCGCAAACCATGATCCCTCCGTCAGTGGTTTCTGAGGATGCCATGGCAGCTTCATCCATTGATGTGCCGTATGACTGTTCCCAGTCATCCCAGCTCTCTGCTGTGAAGCCAACAACCCAGAAATCAGGATAACGCTCACCTTTTGGCTGTGTGTTTCCTGAAACGATGTATTCTCCGGTGCTCTTTATAGTGAGGTGCGTGCCGCTGTCACGGTTGGTGCTGCCGTAGTTCTTGCGCCAATCACGCCTTCCCTCTTTTGTTATCTTCAGAAGCCAGAGATCACTCTGCCCTGTTGAGAATGAGAAGGTGGTGCCGACTACCACGAGGCTGCTGTCCCTTGGGTTCTCTTTGATAGAGTTGCCATGGTCAGGAGCACGGCCACCCTCAGTCCGCCTCCACATCCTGTTGCCCCTGGTGTCAAGCTTCATGATCCACACGTCCCAGTTGCCGGGACCGAATGAACGCGTGGAACCAACAACAGCAAAGTTCCCGTCATAAGTCTCTACAAGGTCATTGCCCACATCATGTTTCTTGCCGCCATGAACAGCCTCCCATAACTGGTTGCCTGCACTGTCAAGCCTTACCAGCCATAAGCTGCGCCGGCCACGGCCCTTCGAGGTGGTAGAGCCAACAAAGGCATAACCACCATCACTGGTCTGTATTATCGCATTGGCAACCTCATCGCCCTTGTCCCCATAGGTCTTCTCCCACTCAAGCTTGCCCGTTGGGTCCAGCTTGATGACCCATGCATCCTTGCCCCCACGTCCTTTCGATTCGGTCATACCGCAGATTATATATCCCCCATCACTGGTCTTCTTCACATCATATGCCTCATCATTATTAGGGCCCCCAAATGTCTGTGCCCAGAAAATGCTCGGCGATTGTGCCGTCAGAATAGTTGTGAGGAATAAAAAACATACAACAGAGAGTAGTATTCTTTTCATCTTGACTATGTTTGATTAATGTAATATTTTCTAGTCTGGCGATATTTGATGTTCCATGTATTGTGGTAACAAACATACATGAATTTTGGCAGAATTGTATCATTAAATTCCAAAAATGTTTTTCAAAACATGGTTGTCAGTCCAAAATGTAGTCTCCCGGTTCTGAAATCCAGAGGGTTACCTTGCTGAATGCCGTATGCATAGCTGACCTGAAGAATGCCTGCCGGAAAGGGAATTGCCAGTCCGATGCCGAAGCCAAATGGGAAATCATTCATGTAGCTTGATTGCAACCTCTTCTCATACCATCCGGCATCAAAAAAGAACTTGAAATGCGATTCCATCTCAAATCTGTATCTTAGCTCGAGGGAGGCAATAGCATACGTGGAGGCAAGAATGGTGCGTTCGTCGAAACCACGAATGGTGTTGATGCCTCCTATCATAAACAATTCATTTTCATGATGGGTACTGGAGGATATCCAGGCGGAACTTCCTGCAGGTCTGAGAATCCAGCGCTCCGTTAAGGGTACAAATGCTTCAACCGACAGGTATCCGTGAAACTGTCTTTGATTGAGATCAATGCCGCTCAGCAGGCTGGAGGGTATGTCTGATGATTCCTGAATCCTCTTCTGCCCACCTGCAATATCACCTGTCAGAATCATCCCTTTACCTGGGTTCCGCAGAAAGTCTACTCTCTGAAACCGGTACTCCAGCCCGAACAGAATAGTAGAGTAGTCAGCCCAGGGTGGCAAAACGGAATGTTGCGTGAAAACCGACCTGTCTAAAACCCGACTTGTTCTCTTCTGCAGATATGTGGTGATATATGTTCCCGGTTTTGACCTCATTCTGATTCCTCCTCGCTGATCAAGAGTGTAGTACAATTCACCGCTACGGAACAGGCCAAAACTGTAAACCCCGCCGAAGGGTAGTCCGGGAAGATATGGCTGACCATAGCTGATGTTAAGCTGCTGGTCGCCCTGTATCCCAACCCACTTCATTGAGATCTCCTCAGCCTGCCCGAAAGCATTCGCGAGCTTCAACTCCATATCCCCCGAAAATATAAGTTTTGTGGGATCAACCTTGTCAGGGCCAAATCCGATTATGCCATTAAAGCCCGATGCCCTCAGCTTTTCGAGATACAAAACAACCCTTGCCCTCCCATCATCTGTCAGAATAATAGAGTGGTGCTGTGTTGAGCTTACAAATGCCAGGCTGCTAAGATGCCTGTCGATCTCCGTCAGGAGCTTGTTGTTGAATGGTTCCCCCTGCCGGATTCTGATGAGCCGCTGCAGTACCCTGTTGCTGATTACCAAATCCCCCTTTATCTCAAGAGTGTCCCATTCGTAAAAGTCTCCCTTTTCTATCCTGGCGAAGGTCAACAGGGTGTCATCACGGAAAACCATCTCATCAATATGAACAGCTGCAAGAGGAAAGCCATTCTGGTTAAGGTAATCTGTAATCCCTGCCAGGGTCTTGCCCGGCAGAGCAGGCCTACTCCTGTCGGCATCAGGATTGTAGCCCGCAGCTATGGCGATTGGGATATCCTGCTCACTGAAGACTATTGCTGATGATCTTATCCTGTTACCGGTATGAAGACGGATATGAAAAGTGTCATTGGATCTGTAAATCGAGTCAACAGACGTGGAAAGATAACCTTCAGCGATCAGTTCATTAACAAGCTTTGCCAATTCCCGGTTGAGGTCATCCTCATTTCTCAATTTATGCTTTTCTATAAAAGCTGCTCTGCCTGCCATCAGACTGCCGGCAGACTCATCAAGGTAAAACCTGGTTTTCACAGACTGAGCGCTGACAAGGTTATGAAAAGTGAATGAAGAAGCGAATATCAGCAGAAAAGATAATGCAAAACAGAAGCACCGGGAGAGCCTTTTCCCTGAGCCGGCAACCCCGGATTCCGATCCTCTTCGGTATGTTTTGCCTGTTGATGTCATTTGCCAATTATCAGAATGAATATCGGAAATCTATAACGTATCATCAGGGATTCCAGTCTATAGGTAGTATATTATGTTGGATGAGGTATTGATTTGTCAGGGAGAAGTGTTTGCATCCAAAGAAACCACGGTGGGCTGATAATGGGGAAGGATGCGGAGCCTGCAGGATCAGGTGGCGGCTTCCGTCAATCATGCCGGCTTTGCGGCCTGCAGGGTTGCCCCACAGCAGGAACACCAGGTTGCTCCTCTTCTCTGAGAGTATTCTGATCACTGCATCAGTAAATGTTTCCCACCCTTTTCCCTGATGCGATGTCGGTTGATTAGCTCTGACGGTCAGTGTTGCATTAAGAAGCAACACCCCCTGGCGTGCCCAGCGGGTGAGATTGCCACCGGAAGGTTCATGAATTCCCAGGTCATTCTGCATCTCCTTGAAGATATTCATAAGAGAAGGAGGTTTGCGGATCCCGTCAGGAACAGAGAAGCAAAGGCCATGCGCCTGCCCCGCCCCGTGATAGGGGTCCTGTCCCAGAATAACTACGCGTGTCGAATCAAATGGGGTGTTGTTGAAGGCTGCAAATATATCGGTGCCTCTGGGATAGACTCTGTATTTTGCCTTCTCTTCCTGAAGAAATGATTTCAGCTGACTGAAATATGGTGATCTGAACTCTGCTGTAAGTACCTCTTTCCAGCTCTCCTCAATGACAGGATTTACATCTACCGGCTCGTTAATATTCATATCAGGCAAATTGTGAATTCAATGTGTAAAATATGTGTTAAAAAGTGGTGTGTCCATAGGTTTAACTTGCTATCTTTGCGGTGTCAAAAAAGAAGCAAGCAATTTATATAATATTTTCATCACAAACAGATCGATCATGAAGAGAACGTTCGCAAAAGTAGCGATTTTGCTGATGGCAGCAATGTTTGCATTTGCATCTTGTAAAGGGCCCAGGGAGTGCTGGGGTGTAACTTCAGATGCAGAGAGTCCTGAGAAAGAGCTTACAGCCTCCTGTTGAGAACTGGCCGTGATACGATTTCAGGTAGCCCGGGATGCTGCAATGTTTGGCAGTTTTCTTCGTTCTACTGCTTCAAAAATATTACCTTTGGGTAGCAGATGAGCTATATCTTATTAAGATGATTCGACTGAACGGTTTCCGGGTATTAATGGTGATGCTGTCGTTTATGATGGCAGCAGAGCTCTTTGGTCAGGAAGGGCAGACGCCCCAGTTTATCATGACACGTGAGCGAAGCGCATATTTCTACGGGCATACACAGGGGTTCGGTATGGGTTATCAGCAGGGCAGAATCCTCAATATTTATTCGACACTTTTCTGGCAGGCGGAGTTTGCCACCTTACGTCATCCCAAGGAGTTCAGGCGTACCAATGAATCATTCCCGAATACCCGGACATACAGCTATGGAAAGCTGAACAGGGTTTATATGCTGAAGGGCGGATTTGGAGTGAACAGGACAATATCCGACAAGCCCTACTGGGGAGGAGTGCAGGTAAGATACAACATCGCGGGCGGCCTAAACCTGTCTGTTGCGGAACCGGTCTATCTCTATATTCTTCATTACAACCTTTCTGACAGCAGGTTTTATCGCATCGTTGAGAAATACGACCCCGTTACCCATTTCTCAGACAACATCTATGGCAGAGGGCCTATCGGCAAAGGCTTGCTGGAATCAAAACTATACCCGGGTGCGTATCTGAAAGGCGGATTCAATTTCGACTACGGGAGCGACTCCCAGACACTGCGCGCCCTGGAAGTAGGCGCAATCCTAGATGCATTCCCCAAAAAAATCCCGATAATGGCATTCGCCGAAAACAGAAATCTTTACCTCACGCTATATGTAGCGCTGCACTTTGGAGCAAGGGAGTGAGGACTTTCGCCTCTCGCCTCATATTTCACGCAGAGTTCGCAAAGGTGCATAAGTGCGCAAAGCAGCTGGCACAAAAACTTTGCGTCTTTGCAACCTTATGCATCTTTGCGTGAAAGAACTTCACGCTACACACTAATCACTCCTAACTACAAACTAAACCCAGCCTCTCTCGACTCTCAACTGATTCCTAATAGCACACGGATTTTACGGATAAAACGGATTTGCACTGATCCGCTTTAATCCGTAACATCAGTGTCATCAGTGTTCTATTAAAGCCAGATGTGAGGTAAATGGCAATTCCAATCCCGAAGGATGACATTATTATTAATGTTGAGAATGTTGAGATGGTGGCAAAGCTTCTCAGATATAGTAGATATGCACAGCTAATTGTGTTTTCCGAGTATGATCTGGACGATGATGATATCTTCGATTAATTCTAATCCTTGCTTTTCCTGCATCTCGACTCTCGACTCTCGACTCATAAAGTAAACTCGATTTTGAACAGGAAGTAGTGGAATGGTTTTCCTTCTGATGGCAGGGCAAGGCCATAGCCCATGGTGACAGGTGCAAAATGGCGCAGCAGGTGTACATCGCTGCTGAGTTCGAAGCCGTAGCTGTACCTTCCGGGTTCCATGTCAGGGTGGTTGCCTGAGATGGCATCAAAGAAGCCTGTGATGCTGAGTCGTTTGATATATATCAGCGGGCCGAGGTTCAGATCAGGATACCATAGTGGCATACTGTAGTTGAACTGGAATGCGGCAGCATCGTTCAGCATCATTCCCCGGAAGCCTCTGGGTGTGGTAACAAGCCTGTTAAAGCTGAGGTCTGCCCCGCTTTCGCGCTTCTGGGCACCGAGGTAGAGGCGAATGCCATGATTTTTGAAGATACCGGGCAGGTAGCTTACCGACCTGACGCCAATGACATATCCGGCGTCGATGCTGCCTGTGGCTGTTGATATTGCAGTAATATCAATTACCTGCCCCCATTTCGGATACAGGTCACGAACGGAAGACCTTCGCAGGCGATGGGCATACAGCCTAAAATATCCATAATTCAATCCGCCGATGATGAAGTTTGGATGCGTCTCAGGCTTGTGTACAAATGAAAGGTGATAGAAGCCCAGCTCCGCATTGAAGTAGTTGCTCCATTGCTGTGCCGTAGAGTAGAGTGGAAGGCTGAGGGAGAGGCCTGCACTGTGGCGCTCGTACCTGAAATCGGCAATCGTTGTATCGGTACTTTTGTAATAGGGTTCGGCAAAACTATACGACAGGTTGATCTGTGGGAGAAAGCCTTTGTAGATGAAATCGCTGTAGTATTCCCGATCGAGGGTGCTCACATCGTACCTGAAGCCGGTGTTGAAGAAGGCGGTGCTGAGGGTGTTCTGCGAGAAGATGCTGACTCCGGGCTGTACGGAGGTCTGGTCAGGATCTATTGCCGCAGGTGCCCAGGAGTGGAACCGGAAAAGCTGTTTGTATGACCTGTAGCGGGAAGAGTGATAACAGGTGTCGCACATAGTGTCGAGTGACGGCATCAGGGGGGCTCCCCCCATCAGGCGGTCGGCATTGACAAAGCCTGCCGGACGGCTCGGGAACTCCAGTCGTTCCATAAGGATGTTCTGCTGAGGAACCATGCAAAGTGCAGCGCCTGACTCCCTCAGTTCCGAGTAATAGACGTTGCCCGCTGTATCGGCATAAGGGTGTACCGCACCAAACTGTGACCGGGTTACTCTGTAGTTAGCCCTCTCTGCCGGGTCATACAGGAAGATGTCATTCACTCCGTCAAAATCTCCCTGGAAGACGATGAACCTTCCGGCTCCACGAGGGAAATCAATATTAACCCTGGTGTATGGCGTAACCCTTTCCGGATCTGAGAAACCATCCCACGTGTAGAATGCTTTGCCGTGTGCGTTGATACCGGTGAACAGGATATGCTCATGTTCTTTCCACCAGGAGAGATGAGAAGCAGTGAGACCAGCAGGCAGCATACATTCCGAGATTACTGTCCCGTCAGGCAACATCTTCACAAGAGAGTGCTGGTGCTGCTCATTGTAACGTGCAGCGAAAATATCTCCGGTTGCCGGATCTGCTGCCGGGGAGAAGTATCTTTCTCCAGTTGTGACCCTGTGGTTCTTGCCTGTTGAAAGCGAATAATAACGGATGTCGCTGTATTCAATGTTTGGCCATCGAGGATGTCTGGACCAGGCAGAGTAGTATAGTCTGTCGCCTGCAATATTGTACCCTGCTTCTATGGTGATTCCCGGGTAAAAGAGCCTGCTCTCTGTACCGGAAGTGTCAATGATGGCCAAAGAGCGGATGTCGTCAAGTGACAGTTTTTCAGAAATAATCCTTCCGTCGGGCAGGACAATGGGGTACCTGTATCTTGTCCAGTTTTCCGATCCGGCAATTGTGGTCACCCCTTCGGCAGGCTTACGGAAAGAGTTGAGTGTTTTCCACTGCTGCCTCATCTGCTCCATACCTTCGCGATAGAACTCTGTCTTGCTGAGCCCTGTCTGTCTCTTCAGAGCGCCGTTGAATGCCATTGGATTGTAAGGGTTCCGGGCAACATGCCTGTAAACGGAGTCCCAGAGCAGGTCACCATATCTTTGCCGTCCGTATGCTACAAGCTGGTAACCCAGTTCATAGTGGTTGGCAGTAAGATCACGGAATGAACCATGAGCCGCCTTATCGTAGTGCCATGGCCCGGCGGTCACAAGCCTTGTGCGCAGCAGTTGCTCAAACTCTGCATCCCTGCCTCTGCCGCTCTCGCTGAATGCTGTCTCATTGTAAACGGCATCGCCCTCGATCACCCAGAATGGGACATAGAGGCCGAAAACACCGGCAGCGATATGCTCCCCGAAAATCCTGGCAAGCACCCCTGTCAAACCCTGATATATCTGGCTGAATTGAAACCAGTGTGTTGACTCATGTATTGCAAGCTGCTCAAGCCAGTCATGCCCATACCCCGTAGGAGGCGGTACGGTGTAAAACTCCATCCTCGACGGCGCCCACCCGACAAATGCGTTTGAAATGGTTTTGCTGTTGTGCAATACTACCGGCACTCTCCGCAACGGTTTTCGGTACAATGACTGTTTGATTATGACAACGGAGTCCAGGTATTGAGCAAGCTGTTGTGCCCGAAGCTCCATCGTGTCGGGGTAGATGAGGTCAAATTGCCCCGCCTTAATAATCCTCCATTTTGTCGATGCAGGTTCATGTCCGGCATCATAATACTGCCCTTTAGTCGAAAAGGATGACAGAATCAGTATAAGGACAGTAAACAGGCGCCATACATTCTTCAACATAATTGCTGGAGTTTTGCTGCAAACAAACATACGGCTTTTCGGCTCAACGCGGTAATTCTGTATCAGGAATATTACAGAAAAATCATGCTATTTTCTATCTTTGCCTCTTAAGGAGGAGAAAATAAACATGTCCGGAATAAAAGCACTCTTGGTTGGTTTATCATTCATAATGTCTGTTTACCAGACATCGGCACAGGGGCCTCCTGAGCCATGGTCCCTGGCAAAAGAGATATTTCACCGTGAGTTTGAATTTCTGAAGTCATACGTTGTCAGGGATAACCTCTCTTCGATATATGATATACAGACTTTTACAAACAGCCTGCTGATAAGGGCCATACAGGAGAAAGAGTTTGGGCTAATCGACAGCTTGTCGGCAATACTTCTTAATGCGGTGAATAATCTGAGGGAGGTCTCCTGGTACCCGGCCCATACCTGGCGGACACAGGATTCTGTTCCGCTTGGCAGGAGCTACAGGATGTGGCTTTTCCCGAGAAACATCACAATTGATGGAGAGGCAGTTCCGGTGCGTGATGAGTACCACCTCTCCAGCAGCCAGTTTCTCTTTCTGGTTTCACAGGTGCTCTTTGCCGGGCTGGATGCTCCACAGGGACAGTACCATTATATCGACTCCCTCATCAAAGTGTTTCCAGGCCTGATGCTCGAGCATCATTACCGGAGATGGATTGTTGAGACACAGACATTTCAGCTCTCAGGGTGGGGTTGCATCAAGGGGAAATACAACCCCCGGGAGTTTCTTGAGCTGAAGCGGACACGCCGGTTTGTTCTCAAGCCAACAATTTGTCCGATAGTAACGGATACAGACCTTTTCATCATTGCAGGCCTATCGCTGGTGCTTGCAGCCCATGATGCCGCTCCGGAAAGAGTCCCGGTAAGCCGCGAGGACAGGGAGCTGTATGCGCAATACCTCAGAGAGGCAGAGGTGCTGCTGCAGGAGCGGGTGCAACTCAGGACAATCCATACTGCCAACGGCACCCTCGCCGGATTTGCCTTCGACAATGGCCTCTATCGTGATTATAAAGACCATCGCTTTGCTGATTATGATGAAATGACATTCCCTGCAGGTAACCTGAAAGTGAAACCTTCAAAGGATGCCACCTGGGATGTGAGCCATGCCCGCAGGTTTTATTTTATTTTCAATGCCCTCGAATGGGCAGCTCCCACAGCAGGGCTTACACTCGACTACAGAAGCTTTATGCGGGGACTGGCTCATCAGTATTTTCATGTTATTTATGCTGATAGTGTGAGGCACCTCTTTGCTAATTATATCAATGGTGATAATGGTTGGTACAGGGTGAATTATCATGGTGAAGGATTCGGCTTCCCGCCCTACAGCATGTCACAGGCTGCACTGGAAGGCGGTTGGTTTTTCCTCGGAGAGTATTATCCACCGATCGCTGAACTGGGTAACAGGATATGGTATGTATTCAATGTTGACCCGGAAGTGTATAACCGTTATTACGGAGTAGTGTACAGGAACTTCCAACCGGTGAACCGCAGGTTTTCGGCTTCACCCTCCGGTAGTGAACGTTTTGTCCTGCTGCAATGGCTGCCTTCACTATGGTAGGGCAAAACCGTTATTGAAAGGGATGTTCGATTAATCAACATAAAGGAGAAATATGAAGAAAACAGCAGTAATTACGGGAGCTTACGGAGTGATTGGCAGAGCGATCTCTGAGATGATAGCAGATCCGGATTTCTCTCAATCAATAAGGTTTGCGAAATAGTTCCAGAGCACCTCATCGGGTGGAGGAGCTATCACAGTAAGCTGCTGTTTGCTAACAGGGTGTATGAACTCAAGCATTCTTGCGTGGAGGTGTATTGACTTGTCGGGATTTGCCTTGTCGTATCCGTACTTGACATCTCCTTTTATGGGTGAGCCGATCTTTGCTAGTTGTGCTCTGATCTGGTGATGCCTGCCCGTGTGGAGCCGGACTTCCAGGAGGCTGTAATTGTCGCTCTGGTTGATGAGCATGTAGTCCAGCTCAGATCGTTTACCCTCTTTTGTCGGAATTTCTGAAGCCCAGGTTTTGTTCTTGTCACCATCTTTTCTCAGGTAGTGCACAAGCTTTGCCTCTTCAATGGCAGGGCGTTGTTTGACAACAGCCCAGTAAATCTTGGTGATAGTACGCTCCTTAAGCATCTCATTGATGCGTGCCAGAGCCTTGCTGGTACGCGTAAACATCACCGCCCCGCTCACAGGCCTGTCAAGACGGTGTGTCACCCCAAGGAAAACATCCCCCGGCTTCTTATACCTCTTCTTGATGTAAGCCTTCATCATCTCACTCAACGGCACATCTCCAGTATCATCACCCTGCACAATCTGTGATGGCCTCTTGTTGATGATGATAAGATGATTATCCTCAAAAAGTATATCCCCTGCCTCAATCATAAAAGCCACCTCCTTTTTACTTTTTACTTTTGCCTTTTGCCTTTTGCCTTTTGCCTTGTTCAGTACTGTTCCCTTTCATTCGGGAAATCCTGCCGTTTTACATCGTTGATATATGTTTGAACGGAGCCGGTTATCTCTGCATAGAGGTTATGATACCTTCTGAGGAATCGTGGAGAGAACTCCTGGTTTATCCCAAGCATATCATGAATTACCAGTACCTGTCCGTCAACCCCGGGCCCAGCACCGATTCCTATCAGTGGTATCTTCAGCTCTGAAGAAACCTGAGCTGCCAGTTTCGCAGGTATCTTTTCCAGCACTATCGCAAAACAACCTGCCTCTTCAAGTTTATGAGCATCTTCGACCAACCGTTCTGCCTCATCCTGTAGCGTCGCCCTCACAACATAGGTTCCGAATTTGTGGATGGATTGAGGTGTCAGCCCCAGATGGCCCATAACGGGTATCCCGGCAGATAGTATCCTTTCCACAGAATCGAGTACCTCACGGCCGCCCTCAAGCTTTACGCTGTCAGCACCTGACTCTTTCATAATCCTGATGGCAGTCTGCAATGCCAGCTTGGAATTCCCCTGATAGGTTCCAAAAGGAAGGTCCACTACGACAAGAGCCCGGGTTACTCCACGTACCACTGAGCCGGCATGGTAAATCATCTGATCAAGGGTGATCGGCAGAGTGGTGCTGTGACCTGCCATCACGTTGGAAGCTGAATCCCCGACAAGGATCACGTCTATGCCCGCTTTGTCGATAATGCGCGCAATCGAATAATCGTATGCTGTAAGCATAGCGATCTTCTCGCCTTTAAGCTTCATCTCCTGAAGCACATGGGTGGTCACCTTGGTGACCGACCTGCTGATTGATGATGACATCTGTTCTCTTTTTTATCCCTGCAAACCTACGGCAAAATATCTGTACCGCCGTAAACTGATCAGGTTGTTTTCTGTTTGCAAAAATAAGTATCTTTGTCACCTTATTCTCAATGAGATTGGATAAAATGAAAAAGACTCCGTTGTTGATTGTTGTAATTACCTTGATTTCAGCATTCTGGTCATGCAACAATGATCTTGATGTAAACGATGACTGGACGGAAGTGCCTGTTGTGTATGGGCTGCTCAACCCGGTTGATTCAATACATATTGTGAAAATCACAAAAGCATTCCTTGGAGACGGGAATGCATTGCTGATGGCCCAGATACCTGATTCCAGCTATTATGGAGATGAGCTTGTTGTGCAGCTCGTAGAGATATCACCTGAGGGATGGCATGTCAGAACATGGGATCTTGACACTGTCTGGATCAGCAATAAAAAGCCCGGAATATTCTTTGGCGGAGATCAGATGCTATACAGCGTGAAAGCTGATCTTCTGACGAACCATGAATATATGCTTACATTGCAAAACAGCAAAACAGGCCTTTTTGCATCTGCAAGAACCTCCCTGGTGCGGCCTGTAACCATAAACAAACCAAGGGGCGGGCAGCAGTTCTTTTCATTCACTAGTATCGCTGAAACACAGGCAGAATTTCAGGCTTCGCCGAACGGAAGAGTTTACCAGTTGGTCATTCGGTTCCATTATAAGGAAGTAAACAAGATCACCAGTGAATCTAAGGATCTTTATGTTGACTGGGAATTTCCGAACAGAAAATCTTCAAATTTAAGCGGGGGCGACAAGATCATCTACTCATTTTCAGGACAAGGTTTCTATGGTAATATTGCAGCACGTCTGAAGGAGGATGAAGATGTGAAACGTATTCCAGGTGTTGTAGAGTTCTTCGCTTATGCAGGTGGTGATGAGCTGAGTACATATATTGATATCACATCACCGATCAATACCATCGTTGACGAGCGGCCTGAATACACCAACGTCAATAATGGCATTGGCATCTTCTCCAGCCGCACACATGCCTCCCGCACCTGTGAACTGACACCTGCTTCTATGGATTCGCTGGTTAACGGCAGCCGTACATGGAGGCTCGGGTTTGTCTTTCCGATACCCTAATCCTCGGGGAATCGACAACCAACTCATAACACAAAACTAACCACTGAATTTTTCTTTAACCACTGAGGCCACGAAGGTTCACTAAGTACCACAAAGGAATTTTACCATGTGCTTTCTGCA
>OBJA01000339.1_pt1 | contig 42725 bp, 32 predicted proteins | sample 1519751 | NCBI WGS metagenome assembly OBJA01 (sample SAMEA3881238, study PRJEB22517) | soil metagenome | biome: lake sediment; feature: soda lake sediment; material: sediment, water from around vicinity | place: India | collected 2013-12-23 | depth 3 m
AATATAAAAACTGCTCCTAAAACTAAAAAATGCTTCTTCATTAAACTTTATTATCTTATTGAACGACGATTTTTCTTATTTCTCTGTTATTATTTGTATTTATTTCAACTAGATAAATACCTCTTGTCAATTGATTTAGATAGGTTATATTATTGGTTGAAGTCATAGTAATTTCACCTAAAATGCTGAAAATTCTAATTTCTTTTAATTTTATTTCATCCGGAAGATTTACATATAAAATATTATCATAAACCCAAGCAGAAATATTACTGCCAACTTTTTCTCCTTCAATTTCAGTAATAACTGTTAAAAATTCAAATCTTTCAGGATTATCTCCAGGACTAGATTCAAATGTATATATTTCACCCTCATGGAAAATATTATTTGTAAAAAGATCTTTAATAAAAATATTATCAATTTCTGTCATTCCTCCTGAAAAACTAATAGTATAATTTGAGTGAACCCCTGCTTCAAAGAATATTTTCTTACTTTCTAAAAAACTAATGGAGTTTATTGCATTTATAGCAAGTTTATTATCTTGTTTAATTGTATATAATTGAGGAGCATCAGGCGATCCATATAATTTAGCAGCGTCAAAAATTAAATCATATTGATTATCGGCTTCATTTACTAAGTATATCACTGTCTCATCAGAATGATTATTCCCTTTTACAAGCACTCTTATTAAATCTGTTTCATCACAATTATTTCTAAATTCAATATCATTGTGAACTCTTATATTATTATTTAAACCAATATAAGCATTGGTAGACGCAGCTTGAACAAAAAAACCTTGCCCCATGGCTATGTACCTGCTACCCTGATTAGTTCCTGTTATTCCATTCCATGTTGCATAATTTGATTGATTCCATAAATATATAGTTGATCCAAGGTTTGTTTTTATCCAACTTGGGTTATTCCAATCGATAGCACTTGGATATGGGTTACCAATCAAATTCCATCCTGTTGCGATGCCCGGAGAACCGGTTAATTGTAATGGAAAATCTCCAAGGGCTCCATGATTTATTGTACCAGTAAAAGTTCTAATCTCATCAAGGTTATTTGTCCAAACTGAAAATCCCTGCCCAACAGGCATTGGTGTATTAATAGGCACAATATAAGCTCCAAAACTATTTTCTGCTTCGTTATATGGACGTAGCCATAAATCCTGAAAAATTCCTGCAGTTGCACTTGTTATTGAAGCACTTATTAGATGCCACATATTCGCAGATAAATATCTCTCTATATTATATATACCTCCACCCATTATCTCTCCTGTAGAAATAAGTGAAGCATCTCCCTGTTGAGCTGACTTTAGATTAAAAACTCCGGAGTTATGAATATCTCCATTGATTGTAACACAAGTTTTGGGCATGACTGTTAAACTGACTCCAGATTCAATATTCACCTCATATTGAGAATAGCATAATTGAATAAGTAAGCTAAAAAGCATAGTGAATATAATAATTTTTAATCTTCGCATAATAATATATTAATTAGGTGTTCTAAAACTTGTCAAAAATATTTATAACTTACTAAGTATAATAAACATTTCAACATAATTATATCATATACATATTTAATGTGTTATTATGTACAATTATATCTACATTAAATTATCGAATTTGTAATTCAAATATTTAAATTATGTTCTATTGTGTCCAAAAATATATGAAATATTACAAATAATAGCTTTTCTTATATACAAATAAAATAGTTATCCTATCTAAAAATCACTAAATTTGTAAACTCAAAATACTAGTTTATGATAAAGAAGAAGTATGAATTTGCCGGATTGTTTTATCCTGCTGATAAGTATGAGTTAAAGAAAAAACTTAAAAATTTATTCGATAATTCTGTTCAGCATTTCGATGATGACACATTAGCAATAATATCACCACATGCCGGATATGTTTATTCGGGAGAAATTGCTGCAAATGCTTATTCATCAATACATCCTGATAAAAAAATTGAAAATATATTTATTCTAAGTTCATCCCACACTGTATCGTTTGAAGGTGCATCAATTTATGCACACGGTAATTTTGAAACACCGCTTGGAGAAGTTGTAGTTAACACTGAACTTGCAAATGATTTATTGCTTAATCACGATGCTTTTATAGACTTCCCAGAAGCTTTTGATTCTGAGCACAGCCTCGAAGTGCAACTGCCTTTTATTCAGTATTATTTAAAGAATAATTTTAAAATAGTACCAATAATAATCGGAAATAGAAATTCTGATACACCTAAACTACTTGCAAAATTATTAAGAAAGTATCTAAATAGTGATAATCTGTTTGTAATTTCAAGTGATTTTTCACATTTTCCAAATTATAAAGATGCTGTATCAGTTGATGCAGAGACAACTGACTCGATTTGCACCGGAGAACCTGAAAAATTCATAAACCAAAGAAATAAGACGAAAATAAAAGGAATAAGAGGACTATCTACTGATATATGCGGAGCCTCTGCTGTTCTGACTTTATTGTATATGACAAATAATGACAAACATAAATATAAAAAAATAGCATACCAAAATTCAGGAGACTCTATACATGGAGAAAAAGACAGAGTGGTTGGATACTGGGCTATACAAGTTAGCGAAAAGAAAACTAAAAAATTTACTTTAACCCAAGAAGAAAAATCTGCATTGATAGGAATCGCTTCTAAAAGTATAATGGATAAGTTAGGAGTAGCTTGTGAAGATATGCCTGAATATAAAATTAGCACTAAACTGAGCGAAACAAAATGTGGTGTATTCGTGACATTAAAAAAGAATGGAAAACTTCGTGGATGTTTGGGCTGCTTTACCTCTGAGAAGCCTCTCTATCATACTGTTAAAGAAATAGCTATTTCTTCTGCTTTTCAAGATTATAGATTCAGCCCCCTAAATATCAATGAATTATCTGAAATTAGCATTGAAATATCTGTGCTTAGTCCATTACAGAAAATTAATTCTATTGACGAAATAGTTTTAGGTAAACATGGTATTTATATAATAAAAGACGGAAAATCCGGGACTTTTCTCCCATCAGTCGCAACTGAACATAATATGAACCTGTCTGAATTTCTTGGTACTTGTGCCGAAAACAAAGCTGGAATTGGATATGATGGATGGAAAGATGCTGATATTTATATTTATGAAACAATAAACTTCGGAGATAATCAAAATGAAAGCTAAATACTTTAATAAAGAAAAAAACAATAAAGTTAAATGTATTCTTTGTCCGAATAATTGCACCCTCTCTGAAGGCAAAATCGGTCCCTGTAAAGCAAGAAAAAACGATGGAGGCAAATTGATTTCATTAACTTATGGTAAAGTCGTTGCAATGAATGTCGACCCAATTGAGAAAAAACCTTTATATCATTTTTTACCCGGAAGCAAAACTTTTTCGATCGGAACCAACGGCTGTAATTTGAAGTGTAGAAATTGCCAGAATTTTTCCATCTCACAAAAAGTACCCGAAAGAGAATTCACAAAGAATATATCAGCGGAAGAAATAGTTGATATGGCTTTGAAGAATCAATGTGAGTCAATATCATTTACATACAACGAACCAACAGTTTTCTATGAGTATATGCTCGAGATAGCAAAACTATCGAAAATAGCAGGACTGAAAAATGTGATGGTTACAAATGGATATATTAATAAAGAGCCACTTCTCGAACTTATACCATATCTAGATGCAGTAAATATTGATCTAAAGGTATTTGACAATAAAATCTACAAGAGTCTGTTCAAGGGAAAACTTAAACCTGTTTTAAAAACCATAAAAACACTAAAGAAAAACAATGTATGGATAGAATTAACAAATTTGATTATCCCAGGATATTCTGATAATGTAAAAAAAATCTCAAAAATGATTGATTGGTTTACAGAGAACAATATGCAAACTGTTCCATTGCATTTCAGTCGTTTTTTTCCAACATATAAACTTGGCGAAATAGAACCTACCAATATATCAAGTATTTTAGAGGCTGGTAAAATAGCACGAGACAAAGGGATGCAATATGTTTATTACGGAAATATGCATGAAAATATGTCGGAAACAATTTGTCCGGAATGCAAATCATCTTTAATTTTGCGTAAAACATATTCAATAGAATCAATAAATATAAATAGTAATAAGTGTAATAATTGCAACACTAAAATACCTGGAATATGGATGGTATGATCGGACAAAAAATAGTTTATGACACTCTAGATAAATTATGTATTGATTATAAATATTATGAATCTCCACGCGACTTTTGTAATGAAGATGACGGAGCCTTCTGGACAAAAATTGGAGCAAGCAGATGTAAAAACCTATTTCTAAGAAATCATAAAGGAAACAGACATTTTCTTGTTATCTCAGACTTTTATAAACCTGTACATATTAATATTCTGGAACAAAAATTTAAAAAAGGAAAAATCTCATTCGCCTCACAAAAGAGAATCGACAAGTGGATAAATTCATCTATTGGAGCTATTTCGGTATTCAGTCTTTTAAATGATAAAACAAATCACGTTGAAGTATTTATTGACGAATCCTTGAAACAAAGTAAGTTTTTATCATTTTTGCCAAATGAATTAAATGCCTTAATTTCGATATCATTTACTGATTTTATTAAGCTGCTAAATCATTCCGGCAACAAATATGAGTTTATGAGTTTTGAACCGTAATCGGTTTAAAAGTTCCCTCTGTTATCAGACTCATCAGGCTGAAAGTTTTTTAAATTTGTTATTATTTATTTAATCTTTTATTTATATGAAAACGAAACATTTAATGCTTATTTGCTTAATTGCAATAATGGGTTTACTGACAATTTCAACAAGTTCATGTAAAAAAGAATCAAAGAATTTAGATTCTGCACTTTATGGGACATGGACTTACGAAGAATTATCATGGACTTTTGTAAAAGACGGGACATGCATTCAAACTACTTATGGTACTGATTACAATTGGGAATGGGAAATTGAAGATGAAAAGTTAAAGTTATTCATTACGGGTGGTTTACCAACATTTTACACTTATAAGATTGAGGGGAATTTGCTTTATTTATGGGTAGATTCTATGAATACTTGGGGATTGCCATTTACAAAAGAATAGTTTTTGGGGAGGAGGGCTTTGGCGGAAAATTTGCCTGCGAAGTGAAACAAGCTGCAAATTTTGTGACAAAGCCTTCCTTTTTTTTGCTAATTTCTTATTATAAGTCGACCTGCTTCAGCATCAACTGATAATACAGAATTTAAGTTTTCAGACGATATTATGTGTCTAGCTATTTGATTTTCAAGCTCTTTTTGAATAAACCTCTTTACAGGTCTAGCTCCATAATTTGGATCATAAGCCAATTCAGATATTAAATTATACGCATTATCTGAAATCTCTAATTCAATCTTCATCAACTTAAGTTTTTCTTGTAAACTCTTAACTTGGAGTTTAATAATATCAACTATCTGATTTTTAGTCAAGGGATTAAACATTATTATGTCATCAATTCTATTTAGAAATTCAGGTCTAACGTGAGTTTTAAGTGCATTAAACACTTTTAATTTTGCTTTTTCTTCATCATAAGACTTTGTATCTATTTGTTCTTGAATAAATTGCGACCCAATATTTGATGTCATAATAATTATTGTATTCTTAAAATTAACGACACGACCTTTATTATCTGTCAATCTCCCATCGTCAAGAACTTGAAGAAGAATATTGTAAATATCGGGATGTGCTTTCTCAATTTCGTCAAGCAAAACAACTGAATATGGTTTACGTCTAACCGCTTCACTTAGCTGCCCACCCTCGTCGTACCCTATATATCCAGGAGGAGCTCCAATAAGCCTTGATACAGAATGTCTTTCTTGATACTCACTCATATCTATCCTAGTCATCATGTTCTCATCATCAAATAGAAATTCTGCTAATGCTTTTGCAAGTTCCGTCTTTCCTACTCCGGTAGAACCTAGAAAGATAAATGAGCCTATTGGTTTTGCAGGATCTTGCATTCCGGCTCTCGATCTTCGAACTGCATCTGAAACCGCAATTATAGCCTGCTCTTGACCTACTACACGTTTATGCAAATGCTCCTCGAGATTAAGTAGTTTTTCTCTCTCACTAAGCAACATTTTGCTAACGGGTATTCCTGTCCATTTGCTAACAATATCAGCAATATCTTCTGAGTTAACAACTTCATCTACTAATGCTTTTTCACTCTGTATTGCTTTAAGTTTGTTTTTCATATCTGCTATAATCCTTTCACTTTCAGAGATTTTTCCATATCTGTATTCCGCAACCTTACCATAATCTCCTGCTCTTTCAGCATTCTCTGCTAAAAGTTTATAGTTTTCAATGTTTTCTTTCTCAACCTGAATCTTATCAATCAAATCTTTTTCTTCTTTCCATTTTGCCATTAATGAGTTTCTCTCTTCATTTAGATTTGTCAAATTCAGTTGCAACTCCTCCATTCTATGCAGATTCTTCTCTCTTTTCAAAGCCTCTTTTTCAATTTCCAATTGTTGAATCTTCCTGTTTAATATATCTATTTCCTCTGGAACAGAATTTATTTCAAGTCGGAGTTTAGAAGCGGCTTCATCAATTAAGTCAATTGCTTTATCGGGTAGAAATCTATCTGATATGTATCTTTGCGATAATTCTACTGATGCAATAATTGCTTCATCAAGGATTATTACTTTATGGTGATTTTCATATCTTTCTTTTAAACCTCTTAATATTGATACAGATTCGGCAATACTAGGTTCATCAACCATTACTATTTGAAATCTTCTTTCAAGAGCCTTGTCTTTTTCAAAATGCTTTTGATATTCATTAAGCGTTGTTGCTCCAACAGCTTTTAATTCACCTCGCGCCAAAGCAGGTTTGAGAATATTGGCTGCATCCATGGCTCCTTGTGTCTTTCCTGCTCCAACTAAAGTATGAATTTCGTCAATAAATAAAATAATCTCTCCATCCGAAGCTACCACTTCCTTAATTACAGATTTTAATCTCTCCTCAAATTCTCCTTGATATTTCGCTCCAGCGATTAAAAGTCCCATGTCCAAAGAGTAAATCGTTTTCGACTTTAAGTTTTCAGGCACATCTCCTTTAATAATTCTATGAGCAAGGCCTTCGGCAATAGCCGTTTTTCCAACACCTGGTTCACCAATTAGTATAGGGTTGTTTTTTGTTCTTCGGGAAAGAATCTGTAAAACTCTTCTAATTTCTTCATCTCTACCAATTACCGGATCTAGTTTACCATTTCGAGCTCTATCATTTAAATTAACAGCAAATCTGTTTAAAGAATCATATGTCTCTTCTGCAGATTGAGTATTTGCATTGGTGCCTTTACGCAATTCTTTTAGACTTTCTAAAAGTAAGTCCCTCCTAAATCCAGCATCTCGCATCATGTTCCCAACCAATTCCTCACCCTCAGATAATGATAAAATAAGATGCTCAACTGTAATATATTTATCCCCTAATGCAGTTTTATGTTTAATAGAATTATTAAACACAGTTTCAGAGTTCTTTGAGAAATAAGCTTTTGCACCTTCTACTTTGGGATAAGAATTTACTATACTGCCTAATGCAGAAATAAAATTTTCCTTATTGATCTCAAATTTCGATAGTAAAAATGAAATAATACTTTCCGACTTATCTGTTATTGAAAGCAAAATATGTCCAGGCTCAACTGCTTGGTTAGACTTTTCCAAAGCAATTTGAAGTGAATTCTCAATTACCTCTCTAGATTTAATAGTAAAATCATTTATATTCATAGTATTTATATTTTTTTATTTAATCGTCAAATAAATTGCCAATAGGTCTTTTTCATTAAACGCAAGTCAATTTGACATAATATATTATCTTATAATGCCAATTTGACATTACAAAAAAGATAATCTAGAAACTGGACTTGTGAAATTTCCTCTACTTATTTTGAATTGCATCTACTTAATAAAATACTTCAACCCAAATCCCAATGAATAATAAGGATGTATATAAAAACTTGATTTATTAGTCTTTTGAGCTTCTATTCCGGCAGATAGAAATGTTGATATAGCAAAATTTTTCGCTGAGTTAATCTTGTATGAGAATGATACAGGAACAAATAGTCTTATCAAAAAATTATATGAATGATCAATATCTTCAAGATTAGAAGTTATAAAATAGTCATATTTTAATCTCTGGTAAGGATCTAAATATTTTAGGTTTACTGATTCTGAATCGACATAAAATATTTTTTGATGTACACTAAATAAAAAAGCTGTTCCAATACCCGTTTCAAATACAAAAATATCTGCAGGAGAATTTGCCAAGGTGTAGGCAAAGCTAAATCCTAAATCCTGACTACGCTGAGAATATTCCCTCTTGCTAACAATAATGCTATCTAAATTAGACACGGAATCTCCATTAACAAATCCAATTTCTGAAGAAGAAAAATAATCTGAAGAATGTACTAAATTCAATCTACTGCCATCACAAAACAAAATACCTGCATGCAATTTTCCGAAAATCTTAGACTCTTTATGAAACAGTTTAGAACTCCAATTAAAACTCAATTCAATATTAGCTTGTGATTGATGTTTAAAAAAACTTTCTGAATTATGCGCAAACGGATTCACTTGATTAAAATAAAAATCTGCCTGCGATAAATCCTTTATAGCAAATGGGTAGTTACTTATTGAATAACTAAAATTAAAACCAGAGAATACATGAGTTGAATTAAATTTAATTTTTGAATAGTCAATACCATTATCTATAGTATCAGTTGTATTCTGACTCCAAGTATTAGCGATAATAAGCAATAAACTAATAAGTATAAAAAAAACTTTCATTTTACATTATTTCAGGAACATCTATCCCTAACAAACTCAAACCATGCTTAATCGTTCTGGCAACCTGCTTCGACATAACAATCCTAAGTTGAAGAATTTTAGTATCCATTTCCTTTAGAATGCTATAATCTTGATAAAATTGATTGTATTCTTTTGCTAATTCATATAAGTAATTAGCAATAACACCAGGATTATATGTTTTGGCAGCATTATCTATTACAGTTTTATACATTGCTAAAGCGGCTATAATTAAGATTTCCTTATCCATAATTCTAGCTTCATCAGATGCCTTGCCAGTAAACTTAATCTTCATACTGTCAGCCTTTCTAAGTACAGAGGAAATGCGTGCATAAGTATATTGAATAAATGGACCGGTATTACCGTTAAAATCAATTGACTCCTCAGGATTAAACACCATATTTTTTTTGGGATCGACTTTTAAAATATAGTATTTTAAGGCTGCAAGGGCAATAATTTCTATAATTTTATTTTTTTCAACTTCGTTTAAATCTTGATTCTTCCCACTACGCGCCGAGATTTCAATTGCCGTTTCAATCATTTCATCAAGAAGATCATCAGCATCAACCACTTTACCTTCACGTGATTTCATTTTTCCATCTGGTAATTCTACCATGCCATATGATAAATGCTCAATCTTATCTGCTTTAAATTCATCAAATTTTGAAACAATTTCTTTTAAAACTTGAAAATGATAGTTTTGCTCGTTACCTACTACGTATAAAATTTTATCTGGATCAAAATCCACAAAACGCTGAAAAGCTGTTCCAATATCCTGAGTCATATAAACAGTTGTTCCATCATTACGCAGAAGTAACTTATCTTCAATTTCTTCTTTCTCTGACATAAACCATACTGAAGAATCTTCATGTTGCGTAAAAACACCGGAATCTAAACCTTTGACAACAATATCTTTACCATACAAATATGTATCAGATTCATAATATATTTTATCAAAACTAATCCCCAATCGTTTGTATGTTTTATCAAATCCATCATAAACCCAATGGTTCATCATTTTCCAAATGTTCAAAATATCAGTATCTCCTGATTCCCATCTCCTCAAAATTTCTCTAGCTTCTAAAATTAGCGGTGCATTAACTTCTGCGTAAGCTTTATCGTGTCCTTCTGCAATTAGTTCATTTATTTGCTTTTTATATTCAGTATCAAACAAAACATAATAATCGCCAACAAACTTGTCTCCCTTTATCCCGCATTGCTCTGGTGTTTTTCCTTCTCCCCACTTCATCCATGAAAGAATAGTTTTACAGATATGAATTCCCCTGTCATTAACAAGATTTACCTTTACCACTTTATAAGATCTTGCTGCTAAAATTCTTGAAATTGATTCTCCTAAAAGATTGTTACGTATATGTCCTAGGTGTAGAGGCTTATTGGTATTTGGCGACGAAAACTCAATCATAATTGAATAGTCATCATCTGCAAATTGTTTTGAGATATCAGCTGCCGAAAGTTTGTTTAAGAGACTTATCCAATACTCAGAAGACATCTTAATGTTTAAAAAACCATTAATTACGTTATATGAGCCAATATCTTCATTTCTAGATTTAATAAATGTGCCGATTTCTCTTGCTACATCCTGAGGATTCTTTTTACTCAATTTAGCAATAGGAAATACAACTAGTGTAAAATCTCCATCAATACCTTTTTTGGTAGTATCTAGCTGAATTTGATTATTCTTTAACTCGAGATTATACAGAACATTGACTGCTTCTTTTATATATTTTAGAATTTTTTCGTCCATAAGTTTATTCTTAACACAATATCTATTCCAACTTATTTTATTACAATATTATTTTTTTTACTGAAAAATTTACAATAATCTTTTAATCCACATTTTAAGCATTCCGGATTCTTCGCCTTACACACATACCTCCCATGTAGAATTAACCAATGATGAGCATCAGGAATGAGATTTTCAGGAATATATTTCACAAGTTGCTTTTCTGTTTGCAATGGTGTTTTGGAATTTGTTGAAAGTCCAATCCTAGCAGAAACTCTAAAAACATGAGTATCAACAGGCATCTTAGGCTGTCTGAATAGTACTGATGCAATTACGTGCGCCGTCTTTCTTCCTACACCCGGGAGCTTCTGTAAAACATCAACATCTTCAGGTAGTCTATTTTCAAATTGTTCATGAATAATCTTAGCTGTTTCCGAAAGATATCCTGCCTTATTATTTGGGTATGAACATGACTTAATATATTCAAAAATAGTCTCCACAGATGCTTTCGACATTGACTCGGCATCTGGATAGTCTTTAAATAATTTCTGAGTTATAATATTTACACGTTTATCTGTACACTGAGCAGAAAGAATAACTGCAATCAATAATTGAAAGCCTGATTTATAATCAAGTTCAGTTTCAGCAAGTTTAATGTTTTTCTCAAACCAACTTAATACAGCTGCATATCTTTCCCTTTTTGTCATAAAATCTAGCAAATCAATACTTTAATAAATATTTTTATACAGTCATTTAAAGTATAATAAAGTGCATTATTTTTCTCCAGCTGCAAGTTTACACTCGTTTTCAGCTAGAAAATTTTCAGCATCTTTTGCAGCCATACATCCTGAACCGGCTGCTGTAACTGCCTGTCTGTATATGGAATCTTGTACATCTCCACAGGCAAAAACTCCTGGAATATTTGTATGTGTTGATCCCGTTTTAGTTATAATATAGCCGGCATCATCAATTTTGACAAAGCTGCTAAAAATCTTCGAATTTGGAGAGTGCCCAATAGCAAGAAAGAAACCATGTATTGATATAATTTTCTCCACATTAGTTTTATTATTCAACAACTTTACTGCCGTTACTCCACTGCTATCGCCAAGAACTTCAAGAGTATTATGATTCCATAAAATTTCAATTTTCGGATGATGTAGGACTCTTTTTTGCATTGCATCAGAAGCCCTAAATTCATCTCTTCTAACAATCATATATACTTTGTTACACATTCCGGCTAAATATGCAGCTTCTTCGCAAGCAGTATCTCCGCCGCCCACAACTGCAACATCTTTGCCTCTATAAAAGAAACCGTCACAAGTTGCACATGCAGATACACCAAGTCCTTTAAATTTTTCTTCAGATTCTATTCCAAGATATTTCGCACTTGCTCCTGTTGCAATAATAACTGATTCCGCAAGTAAATCTTCCTTACAATCCACTTTTAGTTTAAATGGTCTTTCAGAAAAATCAACTTTAGTTATCATTCCTGTTCTAACATCAGTTCCAAATCTCTGTGCTTGTTTTTTTAAATCTTCCATCATATCAAACCCTGTTACACCATTTGGATATCCCGGAAAATTATCAATTTCAGTAGTTGTAGTCAGCTGTCCGCCCGGTTGAAGTCCCTCGTATAAAACAGGAGTCATATTAGCCCTAGCGGCATAAATTGCAGCTGTATAACCAGCAGGACCAGAACCAATAATCAAACATTTTATCTTTTCAATCATAATTTATTACATTTTTTCTGTGGGCAAATTTAATACTTAAAAATCATTTTTTATTTTATTTAAGTGATTTATTTCAGAATCATAAATTTTATTATAAAAATATCTGTATATATATAATGAACAACTTTTAGTCTATAATAGGCTTAATAGTCAAAATCATTTCTTCAAATATTTGAATACAACTACCATCAACTTTATAACAGGCTTGTCCGTCAATAATAAGTTTTAGATTTTCGTTTGTGGTCTCTTTTATCACTGCTTTGAAAACTGTTTTACCTTCATAATAAGCAACATTCATCTTAAAAACTTCATCAAATAATTCTTTTGCTTCTTTAACAGAATTAAATTCTTCTTCAAACTCAAGCTTATCTGATTCATCAAAAGCAATAAATAAAGGCAAAGGACCTCCATCCGGAAGATTCATCGCATATATATACCAATTTGATTCTATATCGGCTATTAAAGTAATTTCGATATTACCTTCAGTTTTATTTTCAATTTCATAAGACCATTTTGCTGGTTCCGCATCTTGCGAAAATAAATTTCCTATTATAAATAGCGATAATAATATTGTCAATAACTCCTTCATATTTTTTTATTTTGTTAAACCGCAAACTATACAAATTGTTTGCCGAAATTACTCACTAAGCAAAATTTCTATATTTGTAGAATCTGTAATATAAACTCTATGAATATATGAAGCATATCCTGCCCAGTAACCTGTAACATTTTCGCCTTGAATATTTGTAAGTACTGAAGATGGATTTGCAAAGGGATTTCCTGCCGTAACCTGATTTCTAAACCATGAGTTCCAGAATCTATAGGACATCGCATCCATAGAAGCTAATTTAAAACTCACGGTATCTTTAATCTTATAAAACAAATAGTTGATAATATCAAGAGATGTATCTCTTTCTTGTCCAAAATAGTCATTCCCATCATAAGGTCTAAAGAGAGGAAAAAAAACAATTTTTCGTCCATTATCAAGTTTGTCATCCAATAAATGTCCAACAATAAAACTTCGATAAAAACTCTCCTGAGCACCATGTACTTTTGCAGTAATACTATAATAATTACCTAAAATAGGAGGATCATACCATTGTAAACCAAAAACGCCAAGACTATCATCTGGAAACCAAGCTTCAAACCACACCGAATCAATCGGGACTTTCTCAGGTATAGTGGTAAGTGAACTAAATGAGTTCTCGTTGTATACAATTTTTAATTCATACTGTCCATTTACATCACCTCTTATGCTCTGACCTTTATAACCTCGAAATGGAAATTTATCAAAATTGTGAGGTACTAAAGTGTCATATTCGATTCCATCACTTACTATTACTGTAGCTTCATTGCCCCAAACAATATTATTAAACACTGATAAAGAATCAACTACATCAAAATATGCCGAACTTCTTGTTAAAAATACTACTGCAAAAGAATCAGATTCAATATAAGCTTCAACCACAAGTTTTTGCTCTGGTCTCGGCAGTTCTATACTAATGTCCCTTACACAAGACAAAAACAATACAGATGCAAGTAAACTTTTAAGGATTAATATTTTATATATAACATTCATGTATTAAAATTTAAAATTCCATGTGATTGAAGGTAGTATCGGAATTAGCGAAACCTGCTGAGCCCTTGTAACATAATTACCATCCTGAACTCTTCCTTCGCTTTCGAAAAAGATAAAGAAAGGATTTTTTCTGTTATAAACATTATAAACAGACAAATTCCAAATAGACTCCCATTTTTTTGTCTTTTTATATACATAAGTAATTGAGAGATCTAGTCTGTGATATGGTTCCATTCTGTATGAATTTCTGTCGGCATACTCGCTCATGAGGACACCATCTATCATATATCTTCCCACTGGCAAACTAGTTGTATTTCCTGTTGCATATACAAAAACCATTGATGCTGTAATTTTTTCAGTAATACTGTAATTTGCCATAACCGACAAGTCATGCCTCCTGTCGTATTTAGCTGGAAATGGTTTTCCATTATCAATATCATCAAAAAATCGTGTAGTTTTTGCCAGAGTATATCCAATCCATCCGGTTAAATTCCCCGTGGTCTTTCTAAAAAATAATTCTACTCCATATGAATTTCCATTACCAAATATAAAGTAGTTGTCGGAATTATCATTTACGTCATCACCGGGAAGCGCTCCATCCGCATATTCAATTAAATTGTACATATCTTTATAATAAATCTCAATGGATGATTCATAGTGATTATTTTTGAAGTTTCTAAAATATCCCGTTGCATATTGCCTACCTTGTTGAGGTTTAACAATATCACTAGACGGAACCCATAAATCGGTGGGAAGAGTAGATGCAGATAAAGATGCTAGATGAATATATTGTTTATTTTGCATAAATGATGCCTTTACTGAAGACTGTTTGTCAAGACTTACTTTTATAGAAGCTCTTGGCTCAATTGAATGATAGAAGGCTACATTTTCATTTTTCGCAAACACAATACTATCGACAGTAATCATTCTCAATTCATCCTTGATGTACCTTGTAAATGGACCTCTCTGATTAAAAACTGATGCTCTAAGTCCTCCATAGATTGTAATAATATTATTAATTTTAAAGTCATCACCAATATATAGAGCAGCTTCATGGGCATATTGCTTAACACCTGTTGAAAAATCATATGTTAAATCTCCAAATTCTGCTCTTACAGAGTTAGGAGTGAAAATATGATAAACATAATTCCATCCAAACTTAATTGTATGCTTTGGGTCAGGAATCCATGTATAGTCCTGTTTGAGATTATAATCTCGAATTCCCGAGTTTTGAATGAAACGAAAGCCTCCTTCCTCCTGCTCTTGATCGCGCATCATCACATCAGTTGTGAATCTGTAGTCGCTAATAATAAAACTGGTATTCAGAAAAGACTTTGAGTTCAACAGATGATTCCACCTTAGCGATGCCATTGCATTTCCCCATGGAATAGACATATTAAAAGAGCCTACAGAACTACTGAAATTAAAAATGTCCTTACCGTAATACGAACTAAAAAATATTCTGTCTTTGTCTGAAAATCTGTAATTAAATTTCGCATTCAAATCATAGAAATAATATCCTGAACCTTTAAAAGGAGATTCGGGATTCACAAAAGGTTTAATTAGAATATCAATATAAGTTCTTCGAGCCGAAAAAAGGAATGAACACGTATCTTTTTTAATTGGACCCTCAACCATTAATCTAGATGCAATTGTTCCTATACCCCCACTCGCCTTAAATTCTCGCATGTTTCCGTTATTCATAGATATATTCAAAACTGAACTTATACGTCCACCATATTCAGCAGGCATTCCTCCTGTATAAATCTCCATATCATTTATAGCATCAGCATTAAACACTGAAAAGAATCCAAACAGATGATTTGCATTATAAATGACAGCTTCATCAAGTAGAATTAAATTCTGATCTGGACCGCCACCTCTAACATAAAAACCTGATTCTCCTTCCCCTGATGCCTGCACGCCAGGAAGTAATTGAATTGTTTTCAGAACATCAACTTCTCCCATAAAAGCCGGCAAAGTTTTTATCTCTTCAACCGGAATTCTAACAATACTCATTCGGCTATCCTCAACATTACGATTTTGTTGTCCTAAAACTACAACTTCATCAGTCATAAATGCAGAACTCTCTAATTCGATATTCAAGCTTCTGTTACGTGTTAATTCGACATCTGCTTTTAGTTCATTATAACCTATATATGAAAATCTTAAGTTGTAGTTACCGGTTGGTAGTGTAATTGTATAATATCCATAAGTATTTGTAGTAGCACCGTAACTTGTCCCTTCTATAAAAAGATTGGCTCCGATTAATTCCTCTCCTGTTTGTTTATCTTTAATATATCCACTAATTGTATATCGCTGTGAATAAGAGCACAACATAAATAGTATAAACAAAAAAGATAATACAAATTTCATAATATGAAAAGTTTTGAAAAAACAAAAATACAAATTGATTGTTCGTTAATAGCACAATAACATAAAATAATTGTTAAATTAAATAAAAAATATTTGCATCTTCATTTAACATTTCGTATTTTTGCGAAATGATAAAATAACAAAATGTCAAAAACTGAAGAAAAATATTGCAATCATACAGTTAAAACTGCTGCTATTTCAAAGGCTTTAAGTCACCCTATAAGATTATTTATAATTAAAAAACTATCCGAAATGAATTCATGTTGTTATAGCGGAGACATTGCAGAAGAATTAAGCATTAGTAGATCAACACTATCTCAACATCTTAAAGAATTAAAATATGCAGGCTTAATTCAGGGTGAAATCAAAGGACCCTTTATTAAATACTGTTTAAACCGAGAAAACTGGAATGTGGCAAAAAAATTGTACTCAGAATTGTTTAATTATAAATTTTAACAAAAACCAAAAATTATGAAAAAGTCATTTTTAATTATCATTGCCTTACTAGCATTTATAGGAATATCAAATGCCCAAAAAGTAGAAGTATTGTATTTCAAAGCAAACCTTGCTTGTTGCCATGCTAGAGCTTGTAGTAACATTGAAAATCAGGTAAAACAGGTAGTAGAAGAGCATTATAAAGACAATCAGGTTGTTTTCAAAGCGATAAGAATTGCTGATGAAACAAATTCAGAACTTGTAAGTAAATACAACGCTCAGTCTCAAACAGTCGTTGTTGTATCGAATAATAAGAAAAAGGGAAACTTTGTAAATGTAAGTGATTTGGTAAAAAACTATTCGAGAACTTCAGATAAAGCAGCTTTCGAAAAAGAATTTCTTGCAACAATAAACAAAATGTTATAATAATTATACTAATTTTTAATTTCAATTTTATGGAAATCAAAGTATTAGGACCTGGTTGTCCGAAATGTAAAACAACAGAAAAAGCTGTTATTGATGCAGTTAATGAAAGCGGGAAAGATATTAAAGTTACAAAAGTTGATGACATAATGAAAATTATGGAATACGGAGTAATGAGAACACCGGCAATTGTTGTTGACGAAAAAGTAGTTATGAGTGGCAAGATTCCTACTAAAAAAGAAATCGAAGACATTATTAATAAACAGTAAATTGAATCAAATGAAAAAATATATTGTATTGAGTTTTGTTCTATTCTCAGTATTACTTATCTCATGTAGTGGTAATACCGAAAAAGAAACAAAAAATAATGAGGAGGTAGTTTTTGGTGAAACAAAGGTTGAAATATATTATTTTCACGGAAATCGCAGATGTCCAAACTGCAATGCAATTGAAAATGTAGCTAAAGATTTGATTGAAAAGGATTATTCAAATAATTCTGACGTTAAGTTTTTTGCGATTAATTTTGAAGAGAATGCAAATAAAGAAATTGCAGCAAAATACGATATTACTTGGTCTTCTCTATTAGTTGTTTCCGGTGAAAAATCCATTAATCTCACTATGGATGCATTTCAATATGCTATGAGTTCTCCTGATTATCTGAAAGGAGAAATTAAAGAAGTTATTGAAAGTTTTTTAAAATAGTTATATTGAATCTTTCAGTAAATTATGCTGAAAGATTTTTTTATAAATAATCATTTCGGGAATTTACGAAATACTTAAATGCAATTTTATGGAAATACTAAATCAATTACTGGCGAATTCGAACTGGCCCATTCTATCTGCGGTAATCCTTGGTTTGATGACAGCAATAAGTCCATGTCCATTAGCAACTAACATAAGTGCTATAGGTTATTTAAGCAGAAATTTAAGTAACAAAAAGCTAATTCTGTGGCAAAGTTTGATATATACACTTGGACGTTCAATTGCATACGTAGCTTTAGCTGGCATATTCCTTTTGGGTGTAGAACAGGCTAAAGTACAGATATTATTAGCGAGCTATGGAGAAAAAATCCTTGGTCCATTACTAATAGTGATTGGTATTTTTATGCTTGATCTTATAAAAATTAGAATTCCAGGCTTAGGCGGATTATCTCAAAAAGCAGAAGAAAAAAGTAAATCAGGCTCTTTTTGGAGTGTTCTTATATTGGGATTTGTATTTGCACTAGCATTTTGTCCTTACAGTGGAGTTCTATATTTCTTTATGTTAATCCCTCTCACCCTTTCCAGTCCTGAAGGATTATTATTGCCATTTTCCTTTGCAATAGCAACTGCCTTACCTGTTATTTTCTTTGCTTTTCTAATCGCATTTACAGTTTCAGCTGCAGGAAAATTCTATAATAAAATAAAAACTTTTGAATTCTGGTTCAGAAGAATAGTTAGCATAGTATTCATCCTTGCAGGGTTATATATGATTTATGTTGTTTACATTGCTTAAAACAAATTTCTATTATGGAAATACAAAAAGAATTTAAAATACTGTTTTGGATAATTGTGGTTTTTCTTGCTGCATTTTTCTTACCTATAGACAGTGAAAGTTTTAACACAGCAATTTATGCCACCTTGGATCTTACAAAATGGTATGCTCAAGAACACGTAATACTCTGCTTACTGCCGGCATTTTTTATTGCAGGAGTTATTGCAGTATTTATTAGTCAGGCAGCTGTTATCAAATATTTTGGTGCAAATGCAAAAAAATGGGTTGCTTACAGTGTTGCATCAGTGTCAGGAACAATTCTGGCAGTTTGTTCTTGCACTATATTGCCATTATTTTCTAGTATACATAAACGCGGAGCAGGTTTAGGTCCTGCTGTAGCTTTTCTGTATAGTGGTCCTGCAATAAATATTCTCGCAATAATACTTACAGCACGAATACTTGGTTTTGAAATGGGAGTAGCTAGAGTAATAGGTGCTGTTGTATTTAGCGTTGTAATTGGTTTAACTATGCACTTTATATTTCGCAAAGAAGAAAGAATTAAAGCAAAAGAACAGCTAAATATCCCTCACGTACCAGAAAAACGACCAATGTGGCAAACATCATTTCACTTTTTCATACTAGTGTTAATTCTTGTTTTTGCTAATTGGGGTGCACCAGGCGAAGATGTTAGCAGCGGAACATGGTATTTTATTTGGGCTAACAAGTGGCTCATCACCTCTTTTTTCTCGGTATTGTTAGTATTCTCACTAATTTATATATTAAAGATTACCTGGTGGTGGGTAATTATCGGAGCGGTGGTAACAGCAGCCTCAGCTTTTATCACAACATCTCCTCTAGTTCCGATGATAGTTGGGATTGCAGTTCTAAGCATTATAACTCTCCTTGATAAAAATGACTCTGAAAATAAGGAATGGACACTTTCTACATGGGATTTCACAAAACAAATCATGCCATTACTTGCAATAGGGGTTGTTGCAGCTGGTTTTTTACTTGGATCTACTCATGATGATGTGGCAATTCCCGGTGTAATTCCAGGCGAATGGATTTCAATGTTAGTTGGAGGTAATTCTATATTTTCTAACTTGTTTGCTTCAATCGTTGGGGCATTTATGTATTTCGCAACTCTTACCGAAGTCCCAATTTTGCAAGGGCTGATAGCATCAGGCATGGGGAAAGGACCTGCATTAGCACTATTGTTAGCAGGACCATCTTTATCTTTACCAAATCTTTTAGTAATCAGAGGTGTTATGGGCACTAAAAAAACCATAATATATACAGGATTGGTTGTTGTAATGGCAACATTATCAGGACTTTTATACGGATATTTATTTTAAATAAAAAAAATGAAAAATACTAATGCTTTGAGCGCAAAAGAAGCTTATGAATTAAGTCTTGTCAACTATATCATAGTTGACATAAGAGAGCCATATCTTACAGATAGTAAGCAGTTTAATGCAAATGACACGATTTTTATCCCATTGAGTAAAATATATGACGAATACAAAAGTCTGCCAACTATTTTTAACTATATCATCGCTGATGCGTCAGGGATGAAAGCGAAAGAGGTTTCAGAATTTCTTATAAATCAAGGATATTCAAATATTTTATATTTGGCAGGGGGCATTATTGACTGGGAAAAATGCGGACTACCAGTAATAATTGACAAATCAAATATGTATTCGGGTTCCTGCCTTTGCAAACTCCGACAGAGAAATAAACAGTAGTCAATACTTAAATTGTTATTCTAACATATTTGTTTAATATAATTATTCAAAAAAAAGTTCTGTCAACAACAACAAGTTTCAAAAATATATTAAGTTTGCAATCATTAATTAAAACTTAATATCATGGCAGTAAAAATAATTGTAGTTGCACTTTACACCATTATGATTATTTTAGTAGGTATCATAGGGATGCGTAAAACTAAATCATTCAACGATTTCTTTTTGGGAGGAGGAAATGTTGGTCCATGGATGACCGCATTTTCGTATGGAACAGCATATTTTTCTGCTGTATTATTTATTGGGTTTGCAGGTAAAATTGGATGGGGATTTGGTTATTCATCACTCTGGATAGCATTTTTTAATGCATTTATTGGAGTTCTAGGTGTTTGGGCAATATTTGGATGGAGAATTAAAAAAATGTCATCTGAATACGGAGTTTCTACAATGAGTGAATTTCTTGAAAAAAGATACTCTAGCAGATTCTTTAAACTTGCCGCAACAATTGTCATTTTCGTTTTTCTCATTCCTTATTCTGCTGCAGTATTTATGGGTTTATCATATTTGTTTGAAATTCATTTTCAGATTGAATATTGGCAAGCACTAACTTTTATGGGAATAATCACTGCGACCTATATTGTATTAGGCGGTTATAAGTCGATGGCTCTTATTGATATGATTTTTGGTCTTATAATGGCAGTTTCAGTAATTGTACTATTTATTTTTGCTGTAAACAAAGGAGGAGGAATTCCCTCAATTACTGAATCATTGTATGCTTTACAGCCAAAACTAACAAAACCAATCGGACCCCCTGGGTTTTGGCATTTGTTTTCGCTAGTCTTCTTAACCAGTATAGCGCCATTTGCTATGCCACAATTAGTTCAAAAATTTTACGCTATCAGAGATAAGAAGTCAGTTAAAATTGGAATGTTTGCATCAACATGTTTCGCAATTCTAATTGGTGGCATCGCATATTTTTTAGGTAGTACTACCAGGATTTTTATTAATCCAGTAAACAATCCTGATATTTTTAATGCCGGTGTTCCAATTTTTGATAAATTGATGCCAGAATTACTTTCCAGCGTTATACCGGCATCATTATCAGTGATAATATTGTTATTGATTTTATCTGCATCAATGTCCACACTTGCAGCTTTAGTATTAATATCAAGTTCATCTGTGTCCAAAGATTTATACGCTGGTTTTATAAACAGAAATGCCTCTGACCAGAAACTAACTAAACTTATGCGTGTTATGAGTGCCGTTTTTGTAATTCTTGCTGTTCTTTTAGCTTTAGTTGAGTTCGATGTGATAGTTGAGATACTTGGGATATCTTGGGGTGCACTAGGAGCATTTTTCCTCGGTCCTTTTGTATGGGGTTTGCTCAGTAAAAAAGTAAATAAAATAGGAGGTTTGGCATCCGCTTTTATCGGATTAGTCACATGCCTAAGTCTCTATTTCCTTGGTTTAAATGTAGCAGAAGGGCAAAATGTGGCATGGTATTACACCTCACCAGGAGCCGGAACAATAGGAATGATAGTTTCTTTATTGGTAAATCCTTTATTTAGTTTAATAAGCAAATCAATTACATCTAAATAACTTATTTGCAAAATACTTATGGCGTCATATAATAATTGAAGACCCTTTTAGTTTGAGTACTAATTCTATCCCAAGAGAATATTATTAATACAAAAGATATCATTAGCATGATGATTAAAAGTTTTTCATGCTTAGTTAATCTATTCCACTTTTCTTTCATGCTTATATTATAGATAATAGCAATTTACATTTTTCACTTTTCAATTCTAATACGAGCATCAACAGCTTTAACATACTTAGAATTACCAAGCAAAGGATTTAAATCCATTTCAAAAATTTCTGGAGCAACTTGCATTAAAGCAGAAATTCTAGTTATCTGTTCCGCAAATTTGTCTTCATTTACAGGTTCTTGTCCTCGAATTCCTTGAATGATCTTATATGATTTCAGATTTTTAATCATTGATTTAGCTTCATCTAAACTTAAAGGAACAATTGACGTATTAACATCTTTAAATACTTCAATAAATATTCCCCCGAGACCAGCTAAAACAATATGCCCAAACTTATCTTCATGTTTGGCTCCAATAAATACTTCTGTGCCGTTCAGCATTTGTCCCATTAAAACAGCATAGGTGTCTTTTATTTTTATTAGGCGATCAAATTCTTTTCGAATAGTTTCTTCATCCTTGATATTTAGAACTACTCCACCAACATCCGATTTATGAACAGGACCAACAACTTTCATTACGACTGGGTATCCATTATCATTAGCAAACTTCACTGCATCGTCAGCATTATAAACAACCTGCTCAAATGCTCTGTCAATTCCGGTCGCATCCAAAATTTCGAATACACCATCAGGAGCGAGATATCCATTATCTGCAGCATCAATTACTTTTCTAATTCTCTCTATATCTATGACTGGAATATCGATATTCTCTGGCGCGGGTTGTGCTGCATTGGCAACTTTGCAAAGTGCATTTCCGAAAACAACTTCATCAGGAAAGTAAATTCTTCCAAGCTTTATAAAATGGTCAATTTCATCTTTGACATTAATTATAGATGGTAGTATTGGATAAATTGGCTTTGAACATGTTTGCATTTTCTCATTTAACAGATTATAAACATCATAAACAGGAAATAATCCCGGACTTCCGAAAATAACCGCCATTGCATCAATGTTCTCAAAATCATTTTCGCAAGCATCAATGATATGTCCTAGTTGTTCCGCAGTTCCTGTAGCGAGAAAGTCAATTGGATTTGCCACAGATGAACCCGGATATAGTTTTTCGAGTAATAATTCAGATTTCTTTCCTTCAATATGAGGAATTTCCATACCTCCATTACTAAGTGTATCCGTCAACATAACTGCAGGTCCGCCAGCATGAGTAATAATTGCAATATTTTTACCTTTTAGAGCAGGATGCATAAATACAGAAGCTACCGTTGCTAACTCTTCCCTGCCATGACATCGTATTATCCCTGCTTTTTTGAATAGTGCATCTACAGCTACATCAGAGCTTGCCAATGCTCCGGTATGCGAAGATGCAGCTCTACTACCTGCTTCCGATCCCCCGGATTTTATAGCTGCTATTTTTGCTCCCTTACGAATTAAGGATGAAGCATGTTTTAGTAACAATTTCGGTTTATCGATATTTTCAACATATAATAATTTCACAGGAGAACTTACTCCATGCTTATAAGTTTCATCAAAGTATTTAAGTATTTCTTCCACTCCCATTTGAGCTGAATTTCCAACAGAATAAACCGAAGAAAATTTCAATCCTTTAGGAATAGCAGACTCCATAATAAATACAGCAGTGGCTCCTGATCCGGAAATAAAATCAACTCCTTCTGCACTTAAATTAGGAATAGGAGTTGTAAAAATTCCGGCATAGTTTTGATTCAATAAACCTACGCAGTTTGGTCCAATCAGACTTCCCCCCGTATTATTTATAATGTCAACAATTTTATTCTCCAATATCGCACCATCTTCATTTTCTTCACTGAATCCGGCAGAAAGAATTATAAAACCGCCTGTACCTTTTTTATTAGCAAGTATATTTACTGTCTCGACACAAAATTTTGCGGCTATAGCAATTACAGCACAATCAACTTGAGGCAATTCTTCAACCGTTTTATATGCTTTTATGCCCTGCACAACATCCATTTTTGGATTTACAACATATATTTCTCCTTTAAATCCTGCGTCAACAAGATTTTTCAATACTTTTCCACCGGGTTTCTGAATATCATCAGACCCACCTACCACTACAACAGATTTAGGACTTATAATTTTTTCATTCATATTCTTAATTTTAATAAATACAAAAATATAATTATTATTTAAATCCACACAGCACTTAAATCTAAAAATCGCTGAAACTGTTCTAAAAGATTTATATTGAATTTAAAAAAATGAAAAATGACATATTTAATAAAACTATTTTTATTTTTTTGTAGATTTGTGCTACATACATACATAAGAATTTACTTATGATTAAACTAAAAACTTTTTTTAATATGAAAAATACTTTAAGAATTTTAGGATTTAGTAGTTTAATAATATTGATTTTGATTTTTGCAATTCCCGCCATTTTAAAAGCAAATTCCAAAGATTTAAATGTAAAAATTCATCTGAGAGGTGTAAATAAAAGTAAAATTAGCATAACTCCACTTGGTGGATCAAGAAATGTTCCCTTAGCTGTATTAGTAGCTGTAAAGAATAACGAAACTGCCGATTTTAAAATTCCTGAAAGATATTTACCTGGTGAATTTCTTATAAGGTTTGAGTATTTCGAAGCCGAACACACAACTCGTCCAACCCAAACTGAAAAAATGATAATAATTAATAAACAGAATATTGAAATGTGGGCAAATCCAATATTCATTAACAACATGGATAGTACATATTTCGGAGCAGAAGAGAAAGAAAATAATGCTTTTAATAGTTTTATGATTAAAAATATGCAAAGTCTGGAAATGTTGGATGTTATACAAAACTTTTTACTTAAATACGATGATACAGACTCAGATTTTTACCGTTCTGGAATAGATGAATTCAATAAGCGAAGGAATGCTCATAATTTATGGGTTGACTCTGAGATAGGAAAATATGAAGATTTATTTGCGTCTATTTTTTTCATGTTCTATTATGTACCTGAAGTTAACTGGGGCGGAAATAAAATTGAAAGACAAATGAGCCTAATTGACAATTATTTTTACGGAATGAATTTTAAAAACAAAGATTTACTAAAAATTTCATATTTAAAAACATGGATGGACTCATATGTGAATCTTTACTCAGAACTTGTCGACGGACCAGAAAGAAGCGATTCTATTTTTACACTTGCAGGTTATAATGCAATTGAGGCTGTTAAAAGTGGAAATCCATATGTTTATGGATGGATGGTCGATTATTTCTTTAATGGTTATGAAAGTCTTGATTTGCAAAACGGTATTAAAATGCTTGCTCCTTATATAGCTGATCCAAATTGTAAAACCAGCAAAAGAATTGAAATAGAAAGAAGACTTGCAGGTATTCAACAAATAGTTCCGGGAACAATATCTCCTGATTTTCATTTCACTACCCGAGACGGTAAAAAGACCAGTCTGCACAAATTTAAACCTGAAAAACCGTATAAACTTGTTATGTTTTGGTCTGCAGACTGTGGTCATTGCGTTGATTTGGGACTTCAACTTAACAGATATTTTGACAGTAACAGAAATAAACTAGATATTATTGCTATTAGTCTTGATGAAACTCAAACCGAAATTCCTAAATGGGAAGATTTAAGCAGCAGATTGGCAAACTGGCACCATATTCTCGCCACAGGCGGCATAAACAGTCCGGAAGCTAATCTATACTATATTCTCTCTACCCCGAGTTTATTTCTCATTAACACAAAAGACAACGTAATTGTTGGTACTCCTACAACAATTAAACAACTTGAAGATTTAATTAAATAAACTTACAAACTCACACGAATGCCTGGACCAAGTAACACGAATGCTTTGCCAGCGTTTAACAAATATCCTCCTCCAAAATATAATGGAAATGTCATTTTCGACTCACGAGTAGTTGGATATAAACTGCCAATAATTACAATACCCATATCTCTTTGTGCTGTTTCAGAAAAATTAAGTGCATTTATTGCTATAAAACCTGCTCCAATCTTGTATGGTTTAAATCTGGCGATTTTATCTTTCTGATAAAAACTAAACTGTGCCATCATAGCCATACTAATACCACTAAGATTGCCATAGCCAGACTCTCCGTCAAATTTTTTTGTTATTAGCCCTGCAGGAAACGACACATCAATATCAAAGCGAAAATCTCGTTGAACAATAATATCGATAGTTTTAATATCATTACGTGATGTATTTTTCGAATCAGAAGGTTTAAATACAAGCTGAATTTTCACCCAGTCGTCCAAATCGTAAGTTTTTCTTCTAAGATGCTGATTAATATTAATCCTTGATATTGCATTTCGTTTGCTATAATAATTGTATCGTGGAGAAGAAATTCCGGGAGAAACAATATTGCTCGTTAAGTTTATTACTTCAAATACTTCTCCCCTACTACCTGTAATTCTAACATCAAGATCAAACTCCTGCATTCCGTGTAATCTATTAGAATCTATTTTCTCATTGTCAAAACTAACAATAATATCTCGTATAGTTTTATTGTAAAACTGCGGTCCACTAATTTCATTTATATTCTTTAATCCATTACCATAATCTATGAGAATATAGTCAAAATTCCGGAATTCATTATATTCATTAACACTCAGACTTTTTCCTGTAGGTAATTTATTATTTAAAATCTGAAGACTTTTTCTTCTTACATCAATCGGAACCCTAACTCGAAATTCAATAACATCATCTCTGTTAACAAGTGTATCTCCTCGCATAATCATTAAGTCTTCAATAGTGAATGAGCCTCTTTGGAGCGACTGCCCTTCAATGCGTAAAATAATATCCTCACCTGGGTATACTGTGCTTGATTCAACCCAAGACATGCCATTTCTCATAATCATTAGCCTGCTAATATTTGTGTGCGGAATTATCGAGAAATTAGTTATAAAGCGAGGTGTATCTCCTTCTTTAAGATAAAGAAAACCTGTAGACTGATTATGGTAATTGTATGTTCGAAGTATACACAAGACTTTATTATTGGCAAGTCTGCTCTTGGTAAATATTTCTGCAATCAACGCTCCCCCAGCATCTTCTTGGGACTCAATTCGATAAGTAGTTTGAAGCTTAATTTGAGAATTATAATCAAGTTCTATTTCAATTCCTGTTTCTCTGTTAGTTTCATCGTAAACAATTTCTTTTTGATTAGTATTCAAAAAGGCGAGTCTGCTTCCTTTCACATTCAAATTCACAGAAAGTGGTCCATATTTATGCATAAGTTTACCATCTTCATCTCTTATAGGACGTTTTAGATCAAGATAGACTTCGAAGTTTTCTCTTCCTATTCGGGTTGGAATAAAATTTACTATAAGCTCATTTTTTCGCATTAGAATTCTATAATTAATATTCCCTGAACTAAGCCATTTACTACTGACAATAACATTCTGAGATAGATTTGTAAATATTTCGTAAACACTTTCTTCTCCAACAAAAGTTTCTTCTGAGACTGAGACAAAATCGGCATGCATTACTGCGATCGGGTAAAGTGGTAATTCTGTGATAATTGTTTTTTCATTTTCTTTGCTAATTGAGACTTTCAAACTTAATCGCGGGTTATCTAGAATCCTTTTAAAAACAATTTTCGTTTGATAATATTCATTATTAATAAAAAATATTGAGTCTATAATTTGGTAATCTGATGTTGATGAAATATTGTAGTTATAGTTTCTATATTTACGGGATGGGAAAAATCTAAGGAGAAATTCTTCTTCAACCGCTGTGAATTCAAAACTCAAATATTTTTCCCCTCCTTCTGTAATAGTGTTATTTTCTAAACAAAACACTGAATTTTGATTTATCAATTCTGCGTTTTTAAAATATTCAGATATACTCTGAGATTTTATATTTGCTGAAAGAAGGACAATAAAGATTAATAAGTAAAATCTTGTGCTACTCATATTTTTTTCTGCAAAATTAATTTAAAAAGGCATATAAACAAAACGAGGCTGCCTAAAAAGACAGCCTCGTTTACTAATTATTATGAAAAAAACTATTTAACCATGACTTTGTGATTGCTAATTTTTCCGTTAGATTCTATTTGAATAATATATAATCCAGAAGATTGAGCGAAGCTGAAAGTACTTCCACCTTGAATCATAAAATTATCTATCATTCTACCTGTAATATCCATAATTTTCACACTTGAATTATCATCAACATCAATATTGATAATACCACTTGAAGGATTTGGATATACACTTGCAACAGATATTTGCGGGGTGTTTACATCAGAAATAATTTCAATTTCTCCAAGAACATCAAAAGGAGCTCCTTGAGCATAAACATCATCCATAAACGCGGCCCAAGTTCCTGTTATGTTTTGAAGAGCATTACCTGTTGTTGCAACGCCTAAAAATGTAAGAGGTGGCATCCAAGGTCCAGAACCTAAAGTACCTGCAGCTGCAAATTCAACCCAATATGTACCGGGAGTTAATGTAAATGTTTCAACAGCACAATTCATAATCATAATTGGTCTCTGAGCATTTGCAAGATCAGTTGATAGTGTTCTATAAATACCAGTCCAATCAGTATTAACCATACTATTATTTGCCCAGAAGTCATGAATCACTGTACCACCTGACATTGGATTTCCATTATAAACACGGATTTTCATTTCTGTGAATGAAGAAGTTGTACTTGATCCTGTTTGATATCCAAAGAAATTAAAACCTGATACATGCCAAGCTTCTCCAGCAGGTACGGTAAAATCGTCTGCAATAGAATTACCCGCAGTAATTTGGAATCCTCCACCATAAGAATCTAATCCTAAATCGTCTTGCAATGCGCTAACATCAGCTCCACCTGCTCCGGCTCCCGGGTGAGTTATTAAGTCGTGTTGTTCATAGATAGCTGCAGCAGATTCAAAGATGAAAATTTCTCCCATCATTTCATCATTTTCAGCATTCTCGTCACCAACAACTTCAACTGTTGCCATAACTTCGAAAGTTCCAGTTTCAGAAGGAGTCCATCCTTGAGTCATTGTAACAGCCATAATATCAAACATTTCTAATCCAGCATCAATAACATCAACATGAGCTTCATACATTTCAGAACCAATTTCAAAATATACAGTAAATGCATCAATAATAGTTGATCCAAGGTTTACTACCCAAACTTCAGGAAATATTTCTGTTAATTCTGAAGATAAAGGAAGAAATCCTATTACTGCCATATCAATTGCGGCAGGCTCAAATATTACGATATCATCAATTGCATATCCATATCCCCACTCTCCATTATCATTATAATGAAAAGCAAGTTTTACATCATTTTCTCCAACTAAATCATTTAGAGGATACTGAATTGTAGTCCAATCATCATACTCATCAACTATAGCCAAATTAAACCATTCTGTACCACCATCAATAGAGTACTTAATAGTAAATGTGTCATAATAGCCAAGTACAGCAAACTCAAGTATAGCTGCTCCAACAGTCGACATATCAATACTTGGAGTTATAAGCCAAACGTCAGACATATCTGCATTACATGCATCATCATTTACATATGCATAAGTTGTGTGAGGCGGAATTGGAAAATATTCACTACTACCATTAGTTCCAAACATCCAACCGCAGGCACCGTCTATAACTGACCAACCAGCTGGCAGAGCTCCACCTTCAAAGTCTTCAGTGAAAAGAACTGTTTTGCTAGAACTCGATGCTAGAGGCATTTGCTTCGCAGAGACTGCATTATAAAATGTCTTGCCATCAATTGTGGCAAGCTCTTTTGTGTTTTGAGCAAAAACACCTGTAAGAATAAAAACTGCCATTGCAGTTAAGAGTAATAATTTCTTCATAATTTTTAATTTTAGTTTATACAAATAAGAACAATTTAATAATAGAATACAAATATACTCATATATTTATTTAATCTATAAATAAAAAGTAGTTTTTTTTTATTAAATTAAGTTTTCTTTTTGTCTTCTAATAAAAAAATAACGCAAATAACTGATGTACATAATATTAACATTATACAAAAATTGTATAAATTTGAACTCACATATTTGCTAGAAACTCGTTTATATGGTGTAAACATATGATTTCTTAAAGTTGAATTATCTGGAAGTTTGTATATAGGTTTATACTTTCTCACGATTTCATATTGTTTTAAATAAAAATGGTTTGAGATATTTCTATTCTGTAATAAGTCAGCAACATATTTATTTGAATATTTAAGCCTTATATTAATTAAATCATCATAATTCACAGGAATATATTGCACCTCATCCATTTTCGATAAATTGTTTCTAAAAATAATTTTTAATGCTTCAATGTTTGTCCGAAAGCAGGTATTATTTATTAATATATTCTGATTTTTTATAGACTCCCTTTCTAACATTTTAATTGCTCTTACACTATCCGTTAAATAAATGCTTTCAATTTCCGGTAAAAAATAATTTAAATAATATGACGACTCAGCGATAACAACATTTTTCTCGAAATTAGCATTTTCGATGGGATTTGAAATATACAATCGTATCATTAAGGCTTCAGCAGTTAAACGCAAAGGAACAACAGAAGCAATTATAGGGACATATTTTTCATTTTTAATCAACTTATTAAAATTATCGAATGGAATAACTGCTCCAGCTAACAATAATTGAGGGATAATTAAAATAGGAGCAAAAAAGTATACCAATGAAACTGAATTAAATATTGAGGATAACAATAAACCACTGAGACAGCCCAATAGATTCATACTTAAAAAAATTATAAAAAAATCAGAAATAAACCACGATAATTCTATTATGGGTAGCGAAACTGCACAGAAGATTAAAGTTTGTAAAACCGATACGACTAAAGCTTTTATGATTTTGGATAAGGTAAATAGATTTGTTTTGCGGGAAACATAGTTTTCACAAATTCTAAATTTTCTATTTTGAATAAATTCATGACCTGTACTAATAAGACCAACGAAAAAACTGGTCAATAGCATCATTAATATCCATACAGGCACATTGGGATTGTGATAAAAAGCATATTCATCAGCAACACTATACCTACAAATAATTGATATCAAAAGTGCTAAAAATAATGGAATTATTAGCATGGCTAATGTTTGAAAAATATTTCTTTTTTGTATACTTATTTCTCTTGCTAAGAAATGGCTTAAAGATTTTAACTTATTTGTTTTTCTTTTGTTATTTATAAGTTTTTCAATATTTATTTTTGCCGCAGTTTGATTGCCGGAATTAATAAAATCAATATTCCATTCAATAGGGTTCTTTATCCTTTGCAAAGGGTTTAAAGGTGATTTTTGGTTTAAAATTTCCAGTATTATTCCAGGGGTAAAGTTATTGTTGAATACAATATTTTTGTCAACACGTTCCGATTTATAGGCGAAATATTCTGCAGCTTCAATAGGTTTGCCATAAAATACGGGATATCCGAAATCATCTATCACAAGGACTTTATCAAAAGTACGAAAAATATCTGCATCTGGTTGATGAACCGAACAAATTACAACTTTACTCTTCAAGCTTATATTTCTTAGCACAGACACTAAGCTTTTTGCTTCATCTGAAGATAGACCGCTTAAAGGCTCATCCAAAATGATTAACTCAGGATTCGCTGCAAGTGACAATGCCATCGCCAGCCTTTTCTTCTGCCCCCCTGACAGTTCAGATTTGTCTATTCCTTTTTCCGGAATTTTATCTTTATGAGATTGAAGTTCTGTTAACTCTAAAAGATTTGAAAGAATTTCAGAATGATTTAAAGCAGGAATTTGCAAATATTCAAGTCTGTCTTTCAAGTGTTCTACTATACTCAAACTTGTCAAAAATGAAGGTTCTTGTTCTAAATACCCAGCCTCAGGAACTCTAGCTTGATTTTCTGCATTAACTAATACTACATCATTTGCTTTTCCTTTATAAATACCTGCCAGTCTTTTGAGTAATGTTGTTTTGCCAGCACCACTTTTTCCAATAACGGCAATCAGTTCACCACTCTCAGCAGCAAAAGAAGTTTTATGAAGTATTACTGTTTTACCTTTTATGTAATCAACATCATTAACAATAAGTCTGAAACTGCAATTTTCAGAATTATTAAATAGATTATTTAACTCCCTATAATTGATAAGTCTTCCTTTATAATCTTTAATAATACTTTGAATATCAAACAAGTAAACTATATCAGTTTTACATATCTCATGATTAATTTCACACTCTCCATCCAAACTTTTAACAAGAATCAGATCAAATTCAGTTTTATAGAAATGCAAACCTTGACCATCTAAAGCATATGAGATGTATTTATTGGCATGTAGTTCACCAAAATCAGACTCCGTAAAATGCAATATGTCATTTGTAGTTACCGACTTGAGTTCAAAAACATCTGCAATAAGTATTAAAAATTCTCTCTGTAGTTCATTCAATCCAGCAACACCACGAGTAAAATTTATTAGATAAATTAATATCTTTAATCTCTCAGCCGGCAAAGATTTCTCGACTACGGCATTGCACAAAGAAATAATTCGCACAGAATTTAACGATACTTTTTTCTCTGACATCAGATTCGAGTAATCGTTTAAATAATTTTCAAATAATTCTGAATAATTTCTATGATATTTTTCGGCAACATTGATATTAAGAAAATCATTAAAATTTCTTTGGTAGAAATCTGTCATTCCTGATTGTGCAGTAATTGCAAAAAGTTTCAAAATTTTTTCAATCAAAGATTTTGTCATATTATATTCTGCTTTTCTTGAAAAACTAATTAATCATCAAAAACAAAAGGAAAGTTTGTAATAAAACCATTTATGTCAGTATTAAAAAATCTTTTATAAGAACACTGTTTTTTTCCACCCCAAATATTTACCTCGAAACCATTATTCTGTTTTCTTCTTACAAAACTTTTACCTGTCAATCTAAAGTTTGGGTTTAAAGCTTCTGCAAATTCATATTTACTGTTGGAATAAAATGATAACCCCTTATCTATTACTATTGGGAGAAATATTGGCTTTACAAAGAAAAGCTTTTGAATACGTATTTCAGGATATTTATCTCTTATATTTTTTAAAGTCCTGTCATCGAATGATTGTATAATGCACCAAGATTCAGCTTCATTATTTTTAATTAGTTCGACAATTATATCATCGATTCCTTTATATCTCCTAATACCACCTTTTATCTCGATAAGTAATTCTTTTTGTCCATTAACCAAATTAATAATCTCCTCTAATGAGGGCACTTTCTCTCCAATGTAATCTCTAGAAAACCATGAACCTGCGTCTAGTTCTTTAATCTCTTCAAGAGAATAATCTTTAATTTTTCCTTTGCCATTAGTAGTTCTATTAAGTTTTCTGTCATGCATTAAAACAGGGATATTATCTTTTGAAAGCCTCACATCTATTTCAATTCTGTCTGCATTGGAATTTAATGCCATTGCAATTGAAGATATTGTATTTTCGGGTGCGAATGCAGACGCGCCTCTATGTGCAATAATTGTATGACAAATAGGTTCTTCTGCATATGAATTTAAAAACAACCATAATGCAAAAAAAAGAACTGATAAAAACTTATTGCTAAAAACTCTCATTCAAAGAATTAATATATGAAGAGACAAATATATTACATTTTTAAAAAAAAATGCATTTTGCAATTTGTTTTAAGTACTCAAATAAAATTATTATTATTTTTGTTAAAAAAACGCAATCATGAAAAAAACATCTATTCTATTAATCAGTATAATTTTATGTTTTTTAAGTTTCGGACAATCTGAGAAAAGTTTGGAGGAAGTATTATCGAGAGGCTTACAATTAAATATGGATGCCTCAGGAACAAGATTCATTAAATTGGGTATGGGTATCCAATCATGGGCAAGATATATGGAGTTTAATCCCGGAACTCTAGATTATCATGGAGATCCTATTGGAGAAGACTTTGATTTTACCCTTCGTAGAACTTATATTTCTATTTTCGGAGTTTACGACAGATGGACAAGTTTTGCTATGCTAGCAATGGATTCTCAAACTCCAAAAGTACTTGTAGGACCATTTGGTCAGGCTAAACCTGAGTTTTTCTTTTATGATATATGGACAAGTTATGACATTATACCAAAGCATCTTTGCTTAGGATTTGGATTGAATATGTTTAATGGAACCTCAAGATATGCATCTGCCAGTAGTGCAAGAACATTGGGTGTAGATCCAATCGTTATTGGAGTCCCAAATCTTATAACTACTGAACAATTGGGTCGCCAAACCGGTTTTTTCTTATCAGGACAATTTAATCTATTTGATTTTAGACTTTCCTTATCAAAACCTTTTATTGCTGACACACGCCCTATACTTAATGTCCCTGGAACTTATGAAATACCTAACACGTTTCCGTCAATTAAGGGATATTTTACTCTACAATTATTTGATAAAGAATCATATAAAATGCCATTTAAGTCTTCAAGCTATTTAGGAAAAGCAAAAATTCTAAATATTGGATTCGGATTTGATTATCATCCAAAATCAACTGTTAGTTTTATTGGCACGGAAAGACTTTTAAACAATAGGTTGCACCTTGGTTTTGATATTTTTTATGACTCTCCTATAGGAGAAAAAGGAGCATTGACAGTTTATGCAGGAGCATTCAAATTTGATTATGGACCTGATTATAATCTTTCATTCGGGGTCATGAATCCATTTCCAGGTGCTTTAAGTCAGTTTCAATTGGGAACGGGCACATCGGCACATTTTGAAGCAGGATATGTATTGCCTTTCAGAATAGCCGACGGTCATAAAATTCAACCATTTATCCAATTTACTTACAGAAATTTTGATGCTATGCCAAAATCTAATATTCATTATAATTCTGGAATTAATTATTATTTTGCAGATCATAATATAAAAACCACTCTTCAATGGGAGTATCGACCGGTTTGGAGAGAGTCTCTCAGCAATTATGATTATTTCAATATGATTATTTATAAAATAAATTTCTTTTTCTAGTAATACAACAAAATACAATTTTCGTTGTTAAATAGTTGAAATATTAACTTTAAAGAAAATTGTATCATGTCAAATAATATTTTAAAAGGTAAAAAAGGGATAATATTTGGAGCTCTTGATGAAAATTCTTTAGCTTGGAAAGTTGCAGAAAAAGCTTACGAAGAAGGAGCAAGTTTTGTTCTTAGCAATGCACCCGTCGCACTCCGAAAAAAAGACATTTATAGATTAGCAGATAAGACTAAAGCATCGGTAATCGCTGCAGACATAACTGAAGTCTCTGAAATTGAAGATTTATACAATGAAAGTCTTGAGATTCTTGGAGGAAAATTTGACTTCATTTTGCATTCTGTGGGTATGTCGCCTAATGTTAGAAAAAGTATTCCCTATACAGAATTAAATTACGATTATTTCGAAAAGACTCTTGATGTTTCAGCAATTTCGTTGCACAAAGTACTATCTGTAGCTTTGAAGATGGACATACTGGAAAGAGAGGCTTCTGTAGTTGCACTCTCATACGTAGCAGCTCAAAGAGTATTTTCCAGTTATAGTGACATGTCTCATGCTAAAGCTATGCTTGAATCAATTGTAAGGCAATTTGGATATCATTACGGAATAAAAAATAAAGTTAGGATAAATACAATATCACAATCCCCTACTCCAACTATTGCAAGTTCTGGGGTTTCTGGCTTTAATGCGTTTTTCAATTATTCAGATGCTATGTCCCCTCTTGGAAATGCTAATGCTGATTCATGTGCAGATTCTTGTATTATGCTATTCTCTGACTATTCTAAGATGATTACTATGCAAACTATATATAATGACGGTGGATTTTCTGCAATGGGTATTAGTAATAAACTTATTAAACAGTATATTGACTGTGGTTGTGGAGATTAGTTTTATTGAATTATAATACCGGCATATCCAATTATTACAAATTATGTTTAAAAAAAGTTATCTCTGTTATTATCTTTAAAAAATAAATACTTAAAGAAATTCAAAAATATTTTGGCGCTTTGAATTGGGTATTTTACAGTTCTTTTTGCTAAATTTAATAAACTTGAAAGTCTTAATAAATAGAAACTGATCATAAATTTAATTTCTGCATTTCTAAGCTCTTTTAAAAATTCATGCTTAATTTTAAAGTAAAACCCATTATCAATCTGAAATTCTATCGCTTCGATATTGTCCTCGAAATATTTAGTTCCAGGATAAGGAATAACATAGGATACACAAGCAAAATGAGTAGGAATTCTTTTTAGAAAACTAAAAGTTTTTTTTAAATCTAGTTGTGTGTCTGTCAAAGGATTAAGCATCATAAAAACTGATATATCAATTCTCGCTTTTCTTAATTTTTCAAACTTCGAGTTAACATCCGCTTCATTTATTGACAACTTTTTATTATAAGAGTCTTGGGTTTTTGAGTTAACAGATTCAATACCTATCAAAAGACTTTTAAAATTCAGTTTTTTAATTATTTCTATGCTCTCATCATCAAGGAGATCCAAACGACTAAGACCATAAAAATTAAATCTCAGATTATTTTTCGAGACAAATTCATAAATTGACTTTAGAAGCGATTTATTAAGTGTACAGTTATCGTCTAAAATTCGAATATTTTTAAAATTATTATTTTTATAATATTCCAATTCTTTAAGAATTGCTTCTGTTTTTCTATAATAGATTTTGTTTAGATTATATGTTCTAATGCAAAAACTACATTTAAATGGGCACCCAAATGAGAAATAAGTAAATGCTGTCTTTCCTTTTGAGAATAATTCATAATATAAATCTGGTTTAAACAAAGAATAGTCAATATTCTCAATTAAATTTGGAGAGAATTCTTCTACTTTGCTTGATGAATTATTTAAATTTTCAATAAATTTATTTGAACTGCCTCTATAATCATGCTTGCACGCACAATAAATAGATGATTCAAAATTATTTCCTAAAATAGAATCTGCAATATCGAATTTTGATCTAAACAAATCCGGCAAATAACCAATCAATATTAGTTTAGAGCTACATGTATTTTTTAATTGTTTGCAAAACTCATATTCAAAATTTACAAAATCTACAGATATCAGTGTGATTATAACATCAGGTTTATAATCTTTGATTTTCTTTAGGCATTTTTCATTGCTATCTTTTTCAGCAATTGCATCGTAGAAAAGGACATTTTTTTCTTCCTGAAAACACTGATTAATAATACTTGCTGTTCTTAATAATTCTATTGGCGGATATAAAAAACCATTAGCTAAATAAGAGCACGAATATTTTCGTATAATATTTCGTTTGTATGGTAGATTTAAAACGAGAAAATTCATTTCAATTATTTCTCAATCACATAACTACCTATCACAAGCACATCAATACCGCTCTTATAAAAACTTGCAATAGCATCATAAGGGTTAGCAACAATAGGTTCATTATTTGTATTAAAACTTGTATTAACAATTACCGGGAATCCGGAAATCTTTTCAAATTCTTTAATAAGATTATAGTATTTCGGATGATTTTTCTCACAAACAGTTTGAATCCTTGCGGTACCATCATTATGAACAACACCTGGGATTATATTTTTGACTTCATCATTTACATCAAATGTAATGTTCATAAATGGTGCATCTTTTGCTTTCCCGACGAAATATTTTTTAAAATCATCCACGCAAACGGAAGGACAAAATGGGCGGTAAGATTCTCTGTATTTAATTTTTTCATTGAGGATTCTTTTTACTTCAGGCATTGCCGGATTAGCAAGAATACTTCTTGCTCCGAGTGCTCTTGGTCCAAATTCCATTCTATCTTGAAACCATCCAACAACTTTATTTTCAGCAATAAGCTTGGCTGTATACTGAATATAATCTTCTTTTATTGTGTATTTGACACCAATGCTTTTAAGAATGTTTTCAATTTGATCATCGGAATATTCCATTCCAAGCAGAGCAGTATGAACAGGTTCAGGAACTACACCATTCATGACTGAAACACTCATAGCAGCCCCGAGTGAGACTCCGGCATCACCGGCAGCAGGCTGAACGTAAATATCATCAATAAACTCAAGATTCATAAGTTTTTGATTCATTAAGCAATTAAGACTCACTCCTCCAGCCATACAAAGTTTGCGAATGCCTGTTTTTTTATAAAATTCTGTTACAATATTTATCATTGCATCTTCGAGCAGTTTTTGAGCCGAGGCTGCAATATCCATGTGTCTTTGTTCAATCGCTTCGTGTTTTAATCTTTTATTTCCGAGCAATTCAATGAGTTTAGGTCCGAAAGCCATTTCCTGACGAGTAGGTTGAGATTGTCCTGCTTTAATTGGCTTAAGAAATTCTTCATTCAAAGTATAGTTTCCATTAGCAAACTGCAACATTGGGCTAAAATCATAGGCATCTCTATTCCCATAGGCTGCCAAACCCATCAATTTATATTCATCACTATCTCTTTTAAAACCACAAAACTGAGTGATTAAAGAGTAAAAAATACCTAAACTATTTGGTCTATATATCCTTTGAATATTTTCGATTACTCCATTTCTGCCAACAGATAACTGAGTTGAGACACTATCTCCTGATGCATCAGTTGTAATTATCATTGCCATATCAAATCCTGAACCATAGTATGCACTCGCAGCATGGGCATCGTGATGATGGATAAATTTCAATTCCGGACAGTAGCCAAAAGTATATGTAAAGTAGTCTTTGAGTTTTTCTGCATATTCTTCCCCCCATGTACTACCATGAGAAGCAACATAATCTACATCTTTTATGGAAATGCCCTCTTGTTTTAAACACTCGAGAATGGAGAGTTCAGGCAATTGCCCAGGAGAAAATTTTATTCTATTCAACCTTTCTTCCTCTATAGCAAACTTAATTTTCCCGTCTTTAATCAGACAGGCTGAAATATCTTGGTATCCAAGTCTTACTCCACCATTTATTCCTAATATGTACATTTTAAACTGATATTTAATAATTAGATAAAATGTAAAAATACATATATTTAAAAAAAAACAGTAATTAATTGAATGTTTTTACACTTTTGCATTGCGTAAAAATATTTACGCCTTTGAATAAATTTCAGGACTCGGACTCTCTCTGTTGCCTACTATATTGAGCATACTGATATTGTTTCTTCTTATCCATGAAGTAAACTGTTCGATATTCATTTCTTCTTTTTCTTTTAATGATAAAACTAATAAAGTCTTATTAAGTTTTTCACAGATTATTTTTGATAGTAAGTTTCTTTTAACAAGTATTTGATCTTTAAGTATAATAAGACTCGCATCAGAAACTTCAATATTCTTTCTAGTACGAACACGATATTACCTGCTTTTAGTTTCGATTAAATTATATCTATCACAGATTGTCCCATCTTCTGCTAGTCTGCCGCTAGGACAATAACCTGCATATGTTCAACCACTTTTTTCTATAGCAATATACAAAGCTGCTCGATCAACTCCAGTTTGTCCTACTGAAATAATGAGTTTGATTTTCAAAACATGGAAATTATAGTACTAATTCTCTAAAGCGTCCTCCCAATAAATCCTAATTAGTTCTGCATATGCATCTATACCTATTTCAAGAAGCTGCACAGGCATACGTTCGTTAATATTATGTATGGTGGATATCTCTTCTATCGTCATAAAAACCGGCAATACTCCATAAGTTGGAATGCCTTTAGCTCTGAAGTAATTGTTATCATTTGATGCAGGGACAAGTATTTTTATTACTCCTGCGTCAGGATAAATATTTTCAATAGCTCTTTTCAATTTATTATAATAATATTCCTCACTGGTGTAATCAGCAAAAATCCCTTCTTCTATAATACTGATTTGAATATTATCATTGGCAAGCCATTTAGTAACTTTTTCAACAAAGAAATCAGTTTTAATTCCTGGTAGTAATCTACAGTCTAATATAGCAGTTGTTCTTTGAGGTATATTATTAGGTGGACCTGGTTGTGTATAAAATCCTGTAACAGTAATTGTGTTACTTATTATTGAATAAATAATATCATCTTTTTTCATTTGAGGCACAACAAAAGGTCTGAACAGTTTGATATTTTTCAGAAACATACCTCTTATACCTCCCTCAAGTTGACCTATTTCATAAAACATTTCAATTGCAGGATTAGTAAACCGGATAATTCGTCGTTGATTTCTATTTACTAGTTTATTAAGAGCCTTTACTTTTTCCTGCAAGGTATAAGATATGGGGGGTACAGAACCATGCCCTGAGCCTTCCATATCAAGTGTTAATTTTAGCCAAAGTGTTCTTTTAGAAGCTACTGATATACCAAACACCTTTTTGTCCGGTTTATTATTTAGTACTCCCGGAAGACCTATTCCGCCCTCTCCGTAAACGACAACAGCATTTAGTTTATCAAGAAATCTATCGGTAACTATTTTTGCCCCGGTACTCCCACCTGTTTCTTCTCCAGATACAGATAAAAGAGTAATATTATAAGGTAAATCGTATTTTACGGCATAATCAAGCATTCTAACCATAGCGAGTAATTGCATTACAGCTGGTCCTTTGTTATCAATCGCACCTCTACCCCACACGTATCCTTGAGCTATTATGCCTGAGTAAGGAGGAAATTTTGAGTCAGGCATAGGCTCTTCATGAACCACATCTATATGGTTTAATAATATGACATTTGGCTTACCTAATGACAAAGGGTAAATCGAAGCAGTAAAATTATAGGAATCATACTCATCTGTAAAAACTTCAACATATAAACCATGGTTTTCAGCAATACTTGCTAGAAATTCTCCTGCAGGTTTTTCGTTGCCTGTTACCGAAGGATATTTAATATATTCACTTAATAAATAAGCCGAATATGGAATGCTATCTGATTTAATATTTGTGCTTCCTATAGTATAATTTACTACGTATAGAAATATTAAAACCAGGATAAAAATGCTTCTTTTCATCAACAAATCAATTCAAATTAGTTACAATAATCCAGTGCAAAATAACAAATAAAAATTGTGTATAAAAAATAGAATATACGAACTAAATAGTTTTATATTCGTTTTAATAGATTTTAAGGATTATATGATTAGCAATTTAAAAAAGAAATTTTAAGTGACTGTTTTAAAACCTACTTTAATTAGTCTTTTATCATATATCATCATAATGAATTACAAATTATTACATAATATAAAAGCCTCAAAATAAGGCTTTTATACAGAAATCAAAGTATTATGCTCAATACTAAGTCTTTAATATCAAAATCCTATCTGACAATAATAGTTTTTTGTAAAGAACTATTATTGTCAGATGATAACCTAATAAGATATACTCCTGAATCATAGGACTTAATGTCAAATTGATAATGATATGAATTGGGATTTACTGTTTGAATTAATTTTCCGGTAATATCAAAAATATCAATTTTAGTTATTATTTCTGATGATTTAGCAAATAAAACTTCACTGGTTGGATTAGGATATATCGAGAATAAAACTTCTAAATTCTCGGTAATAATATCAGTACTAACAGAAAAGTTTGCATTGACTGTTTTGTTCGAATTCATAAGAATTGTTTGAGGATTGTTAATTCCGGTAATAGAGCCTGTCCATCCTGAAAACACATTTCCAGAATTGGCAATCGCCTGCAGGTCAAGATTCGTTCCGGAATTTACGGTTACGGGAGCTGTATATGGACTTCCGTTAACGTTAACAGAACCATTGCCATTTACAATAATTGTAAGTGTGTATTGTTGAGTTTGTGTTCCGGTAATCATTATATTATCAATAGCAAAATTAGCCCCATCATTACCTGTATATCTAAAAGCAAACTGAACATTATTCTGTCCTTGATATGCAGCTAAGCTTAAAACGGTTTCAATCCACAGATATGTTGCATCATCGTTTATAAATTGAGGATGCTGGTGCTCATTCCAGATTGAAGTCCATGCTCCACCATTAACTCTAATCATTAAATCAAGGTTACAGTTATCATTTGGATTTACCGACCAATGATAACTACCATTAAACCAGAATGATATTTGAGGATTTGTAATAGATGAAAAATCAAATTCAGGTGTTATTAGGAATTCATTTTGATTTTGCGCTATCCACTGAACATACCAGAAATGAGAGCCTGACTGAGGAGAAATAGTTGTTGGCGGTTCTCCTTGAATGGTATATCCTGTACTGGAAGTCCAATTATTTGAAGCATGTCCATTTTGGACTGTCCAACATTCAGGGATCGCAGAGCTATTAAACAATTCAACCCAAGGGAACGAATTTATTGCCTGACAAGGCGGTAAATTATCAAAAACAGCGATGTAGTTAGTTTTTGTTTCAGTGATACTTCCATTTACAGTTAAACTTATAGTTTTATAACCTTCAGTATTATATGTAACTGTGTGAGGACCAACTGTATTTGCTGAAGCAGGACTTGCTCCATCACCAAAATTCCATACCCAACTCGAAATGTCTCCGGTAGATGTATTAGTAAAAGTAACTTGTTGTCCTGGTTGAATATTTTGTGTATTTGCAGTAAAGTTAGCAACTACAGAAGAGCTTGTGCCTGATATTGAAAAATTGTCGATTGCAAAGTTAGCACCGTCATTACCAGTATATCTAAAAGCAAATTTCACATTATTTTGTCCCTGATAAGCACTTAGGCTAAGCACAGTTTCCAGCCAAACATAAGTAGCATCATCATTTATAAATTGTGGATGCTGGTGTTCATTCCATATAGATGTCCA
>OBJA01000340.1_pt1 | contig 42674 bp, 31 predicted proteins | sample 1519751 | NCBI WGS metagenome assembly OBJA01 (sample SAMEA3881238, study PRJEB22517) | soil metagenome | biome: lake sediment; feature: soda lake sediment; material: sediment, water from around vicinity | place: India | collected 2013-12-23 | depth 3 m
AATTATATCATCCGGACTAACATTTTGAGTGGCTCAGTTTTTGGGGAGCAGGTCAATCATATTAATCATTCATAATTAATACCGTCATTTTCGTTATTTCTAATTTCTTTATCGTTACTAACTTTGCTCTTAAGTGGATAGGCTTCTCTTTTTAGTAAGTTAACCTTTGTTACGTTATGCCCATGCTTCAAGAATTTATAGAGAAAGTATCTAGAAACATCTTCTTCATGTGTTGAAAGAATAATTTGGCGGTCATTAAAATTGTTGCGCAATAGTTCTACCAAAGAAACCATATTAATATCATCCATAGTTTGAACCGGATCATCTATTAGAAATGTCTTCAATCTGTTTGAATAAACACGATTTAGAGCAAGTGTAAGAGATATTACCACAGCTGCAATTTGCCCTGAGCTCATGGTATTTAATGCGTCGTGGTCGCTGTTCCAATTTGTAACAAATTTAACGTTTTTCATTTCATCACTAGTAACCGGATCTTTAATAAATACCCCACATCCAGCTTGATGAGTTTGAATAATCTTTCCCGAGTAAATATATAACGGAATTTCAATTTCAGTTATCAACTTTTTTCTATAAGTTCGTATTTCCTTAAGTAATTTATCCTTTAACTCTTTTACTCTTTTTAACTTATTCTCTAGGATGGTTTTTTGACGATTAATCAATTCAACCTTATTTAAAGCATCAGAAATTGAACTAAAATATAAGTATTGAATATATGTAATTTTGGATTCAATTGAAAAAAGCGAAGTTGAAGTTAGATATTCCTCCTCGCTATTAAAATATGTCAAATAAAGGAACTCAGGTGAAACCCTACTTTTTAATTGTAAGTAATCCTCACATAAACGGGGCAACGTTTCATTGATCCTATCCACAAGTTTTTGATATCGTTTTTCTACTTCATCACTTTCAATAGGACTTTTCTGAAACTCAAAACACAAATCTCTATAATCTATTCCTTTTCCATCTAACCAATTAGTTAATGATAAAAATGAGTCTCTATAATGTAATGCATTTCGCATATCATCCAATAGCTGTTCTTCGGGGGCATTTATATTAATAATATATTGTTCAATTTTAAGTGCGATTGGCTTTAAGTGCTCTTCTATAAATGTATTTTTTAGAGAAAATACCCTTTGTCCATCCTCATCCAATAAAGACTTTAAATAATTACCTTGATCCTCTATAGCTTTAAGTAATAACTGTGTATCTGAATAGTAAGAACCACACATTGGACACCGGATAGCAAAAGGTGTTATTTCCTCAAATTTTTTAATAGTTTGATCCCGATACTGAATAAGTTGAGTATATAGTCGGTTCGTTCCGTTGTTCTTCAGTATTGCATTATTGGCATTCTTTAAATCATCATAAAACTGCTCAGTTTTGTCATAAGAAATTTTTGATAATACGAGAGGAATGATTTCCAAACTCTCGATACTTTCCAACTCATTTATGTTAAGTTTGGAAAGTACTTTTACCATTGAATCTTTTTCATGGTAATTATTTTTTAAGGATTCATAACCATCGATATAACTTCCATATTGCAAGAAAGAAAACAATAAGTTTCTATTACCTGTTACTCTCAGCAAATCCCTTTCATTTAAAAACTCATCCCTATAAGCTACAAGAGCCTTTATGTCTAATAAGTCTTTTATAATAGATTCCCTTTGACCGGCATTCAATCCTTGGATTATTTCTTTATCCCAATCAGGGTGTCTTTCAGAGTTCCCAAACCACGGAAACAAATACTCATGCTCAGGCTTTTCGCCATCTATTACAGTAATATTATCTGATAGAGCATAATTTGTTTTATAGCTCTCTTTTTGTTCATCAAGTTTTCTAATTTGTTCAGAAATAATTCTAGACACAGCATCAAACTTCTCAAGTTCTGATTCGGCCTGTTTGGTATCTCCAAATAGTTCTGATATAGCTTTAGCTCTAGCCTTTTCATCTTTTGATTTAAGAAAAGCGGCAGTTTCTTCTTGTTGAATATAATGGAAAAGATTAAAGTCTCTATCAATGTTCTTTAATTCAATACGATCCCTAAACTCATCTTCAGAAATTTTTGCAGTATTACCCTCTAAATCAACTATATACAAATCCCATAAATGAGGAAAATCCTTGATTTTCGTTTGTCTTGGAGGAACAGGATTTTTCAATTTCCTTATAATCTGAGTTATATTGCCATCAAGCAAATTATATAATTGAAGTTTTATCTCAACATCCTTACTGTCATTGTGTGCAACAACAATATCTTTCGGATAATAACTAGTTTCAACAGGATGCAATCGACTAATATTACCTGTCAAAGCAAGTTCAATAGCATCAAATACTGTAGTCTTTCCAAAGCCATTTGGTCCATCAAAAACTATTAATTTATCTTGATCAAATTTAATACTGAATCCTTCTTGACCAAACAACTTAAAATTTATCATTTCAATGTTATAGAGTATATAAGTATTCATGTTAGTCCTCCCACTCTTCAAGGAATTTCTCTTCTAACTCTTCCAAGGGGAGACTTAAATCAAGTAATGTTAAATAATTATAAGTTTGGAGTTTTTCGCTCGTGAGTTTCTTTCTAGTTTCCTCTGAAATATCATACAAAGTTTTATCACCCATAGGTTTATAATATACAAATGGTAATTTGATGAAAATCTTCACTAATAAAGTGAAATAATTATCATAAATCTTTCCTTCCTTAAAATCTCTAAACAATTGTCCATCACTAGAGTTAATAAGTTCATTTAGTTTGATAACGTCTAGGGGATCACAAACAGTTTCATTCCAGCTTTGTATTTCATTTGAGGTATAAAGAATCACATTTTTTTTGAAATTATATGAGTCCTCTTCAATAAGTAATAAGCTACGCGTAGAAACCTTGTCTGAACAAGTAGAAATGATCATTGTACAATTCTTTTCAAATGTTTCATTCACATCAATTTCTTTTTTTATTAATTCGAAAAATTGCTCGGCTTCAGTTTCTATAAGCAACTGCAGATTTTCATCTGAAAGAGTATTGCATTCCAACACCAAGAAATACTCTTGCTTTACCGTCCCAATAGACGGTTTGGCAAAGAACGTCTGATAATCGTCTTTTAGTTTAATAGTCGTAGTTTCAAATTGATTATCTTTAAATACTTCTTCAAGGATTTGTACTAGCATTTATTATTGCCTCCGCTTCCTTTTTCTTTATAAATCTCAAATTATCTTTAATTTTCATTAATTTATTTTTTTTATTTTCTTCAAGCGTAGCTGAATATTCTTCCAAAGAAATATTATCTCTAAACTTATTATATGCATTTTCAATGCTTACAATATCAGGTGCATTATCGCTTGTAATCATAAAATCTATCTCATATAAATGAGCTATCATTATAGGGTTTTGAATTATGCTTCTTACAATAGAAGCTTGGGTTCCTACGTTTATAGTCGTAGGTAAATATAGCTCTTTTGAAGATAATTCCGACCTATAACAAATACATTCCTTATCATCAAGATGAATATGCTTTTCATGGTCAAAAACATAGAACATTGGGAATAAAGCCAACAGCAACCCATTACGATCTATATGAATGGAATTTACTATGTTTCGTTCATTACAAAGGGCTAGATGTGGACTAAATCGTTTGTAGTATTCAAAAATCCTGGGAGCACTAAATCTACTCAATACATTGATTATTGCCTGCAAACCACAATTACTATGCTCACAAATAGAATTATCCTCACACAAAAAAGGATCATTACAAAAATTTTGAACTAAAGCTAGAAATGTTTCTTTAAACTCTCCTGCTAAATACTCGTTACTTATATCTTCAAAATCCATTTCGGCACTATTAATCATTTCTGTAAAACTTATAGAAAGTGGATGAGTATTATTTAATTGATAATGTCTAGTAATTATGTGTTCATCTAATTTATAAAGAAAATAGTAATAAGCTCTTTCCAGCTGATTTTGCGAGAAACTTTTCCCCTTTTTCTGATAGTACGACTGTAATTCGCCTTTAATTAAGTCAGATAGGTCATTCAACTCACAAGAGCCTCTACCTGTTGGATATACATAAGGCTTTATTCTATGTACGCTTCCATTTCTTGAAATAATATCTCGAAGGAGTTGTTTAATCATCGATGGATCTAGTCCGCTTTGCTGAAATGCTCTCTTTATTATGCTTGCTTTTTTAGGCAAATCTGTTTTTCCACTTAATGCCATGCCAATAATTGTCTGACTCTTATTCAATGCTCCATCATATTCTTTAATAATTGTTTCGATAGAAGCAATGGCACGACTTTGTAAAAATTGTTCGCTTGTAGCTATACTTTTCCATGTATGAATATATCCAATAACATTTGGATAGTTCGATAATTCTAATGACAACTCAATTAAGGCATCTTCATATTTACTATAACTAGTGCTTGCATATGCTTTCACTTGATGAAACGATTTGTATTCGTCCAAAAGTTTTATTTCAAAATCTTCATGATGCTCAAGTGTAATTGTGTAATTAGAAAAATCAAATTCTTGATTTTCACCTAATTTATCATTAATGAGTTTTAGAACATAATAAATCGCTACTTTGCCTTGATAATTAAAACCGCTCCAAGAAGCAGATGCATCGGAGGCCATTAGCAATATACCCCTTTCAAATAGTGCAGTAAATTCAAGTCGTCTCAACTTCTTGATAGAATAACGGTTATCATTAATTTTCTGTATATATCTTCCTTTTCCTTCAACTTGTATTAATTGCCATTAAAATCGCAGTACATTGAATGTATATATAACCAAGAGAAAAACCAGTTTTCACTGGTGTTTCTGTTTCAATAATAGAAATGCAACTTAACAGTTAAGGCATATTTTTCCTATATCCTAAAACGATATCTTCTTTGTTTGTTAAAGGGTCTAGCCATTCTACTTTTGCCTTTGCCCACTCAATATATTCAAGCAACTTTGAGCGCCTATTCTCAGGAATCTCTTCCCTCTTTAACTTATCTTCAAGAGCTCTAATATAATTCATAATAACCTGGGATCTGTGCCAATCATTAGCATCATTTTCAAGATTCTTTAGTTTTTCAACCTCTCTATCTCGCCGTTCCTTTAACTCAATCCTTTTCCTTTCTTCCTCAAGCCACTTTAACTGTTCCTGTTCTCTTTCTATACCTCTTCTTATCTCATAATTGAAAGCTTTAAAAAGCCTAATAACAAATTCTCCCAAACAATCCTCTACTTTTCTCTTTAGCCCATCATTCCAAATCTTCTGTCCATCCCAGTATTCATCTATAAACAAAGATAGTTCTCCAGTGGGATTATAATCATAGTTTCTTTCATAGAAGTATTTTTTTTGTTGTTTCATTCTAATTTCTTCTGGAGTAAGTACATGAGGTGTTTGCTTAATATGTTCCTTTAGTCGCACCTTAACTTTTTCCATTTTGTAAATGAAAAAGGTCCCACCATTTTTCTTATCAACTTCAACTTTGACGTTAAGTAATTCCACCGTCTTAATTAAAGCATCCATAATACGCAATGCTCTATCTAAAGAAGTTCTTGTTACAGCTATATCAAGCACTTCGCGTGATAAGCGAAGAATAGGTGGATTATAAAAAGCAGGTTTATATTTTTTCAGAGCACTCCCAGCTTCAATTATTAAAGAATGGGGCTTCGAAAGTTGTTCTTCCACAATGATATCTGCACAAACTTCTTTAAGATTGTTTTGAATAACCTCATCAATGTTATTGAGGATCGAAGATTGCTTTTCAATCTTCTCCATTTCACAATCGATATTTCGAGTCACAACAATTTCTTCCGGTCCTTTATATTTGGGCAACGGAGTCTGTTTAATGTTTTGACCTGATTTAATCTTTGCCCAGTGTCCCCTACCTGGGACGGGAACTTTTAAACGTTCACATGTCTTTTTTAACGCAACATCAGAAACACCATAACGTTTGGCTACGGTGATCATCGGTTCTTTCCAGACTTCTTCGTATAGGGCTTGCCGGTTATAAGTTGTTGATTTATGTTTCATCTCATTTATCCATACCTAAGTTATTAATTCGGGCTGAACTATATTAAAGCAACGATCTTCGATATCACTTCATTGCAAATCTTCTCTGAATCAATAGCTCCATTTTCATCTTCCGTTGTTACGAATAGATTCTCATCTAAAACAAATCCATTCCTTTCATAAAATAATCGTTTTTGTTCCCAATCTTCGCGATAACTTGCTTTATGCATCATACCTAAATGTTCAAGGATTATCATTTCATCATCAGCTGACCTGAAAGTAAAATCTGGCAAACGCCAACCGTTATCCGTATCAAATCGTCTCTCATATTCGAATTGGATGTCCGCATCATGTAATAAGTTAGCAATAATGACTTCGGACTTACTTCGTACATAGATTCCCTTTTTTGTTTTATGAATTAAGTTCTGTACAAAAGGTATAGAACTTCGAGATTCTCTTATTTCTGATTTAAACAAATGAGTATTTCGTCTTGCTGTTTCTGATGCTTCGCCCGTTGAATAGTTAAATATCCACGATGGGTTATCGCCTTCAACTAATAAAACTAGTCGGTCCTTTGCTCTAGTTAGGCCAGTATAAATCAGCTCTCTAGATAATAGACGTCCAGTTTTAGGTACAATTAAAAAAACTAGCTTAAATTCACTACCTTGACTTTTATGTATAGTTATTGCGTAAGCTAATTCTATTTTGCTTCCATCCTCTTTGAAATCCGAAGAATTATAACCAACAGTGTAACCCTCTAGCCCAGTGAAGGAAACATTCCCATACCCTTTAAAAAAACTAACCACATATCCAATTTGGCCATTTGATAGTTGAACTTCTTTTTGTTTCTTATTTAAATATCCATCTCGCTTTTCATTTTTTAATTGTATAACTTTATCGCCAACCCAAATTTGTTGTTCTCCTAAAGGGGTTTCCCACCCTTTTGATGGCCTTTTCCTATATTCCTGTTGAATGAAACGGTTTATACTGTTTGCTCCCCAAACCGGTGCTTTAACAGGAGTTAATATTTGGAAGTATTCAATTACCTCCGGTTTTTCAATTGGAAATTTCCCATTTGAGATTCCCAACGCTTTGCTAAAATCCTCAATCATTGAATTATCTTTAATATCAAGTTCTTGTTTTAATACCCCATAAATTAATGAGGTTAATTCATCGGGGTTTTTCCAACATTCTATTCTTAAATCATTTAATCTTTGGTTGTCCCCGATTTTTTCGTATATAACATCACTGTTTTTACCTGCTTTTCTACCGGCGAACCATGAAGCCAAAAGCAATGTATCTGAATCAGCTCCACTTTTTGTTCGTACGACTACTTCCAGCTTAGCCAATGCACCTTTTATATCAACTTGATTTTCGCTTTGAACAGCATTAGGGTCTTCAAGATAAGCACACAAATCAGCAAATGGTCTACCCGGTCCAATTGGTGGAAGCTGATATGGATCTCCAACTAAGATAATTCTATCAACATGGATCATATCAAGAGCCTGGAATACAGCATAAAAATCCTCTTCTGTAAGCATAGAGCATTCATCAATAATTACAGTCTTTTCTGCTTTATAAAGCTCTTTACCATCAAATTTTGCTTTTAACTTACCCCAATCAAATCGACCTTGTTTCGTTAGAAATTGAGCTATTGTAAATGCCGTTTGGTTAGCCATTTTCCCCAGCTTAACTCTTGCTTTTCCAGTAGGTGCAAGTAATAAGATACCTTTTCCTTGCAGCTTATTAGATCTAACTAAAGCCCCCATTACAGAGGTTTTACCCGTTCCTGCTGGTCCATGTAATATGGATAGTTTTCTTGTAGTTATTCTTTCCAATGCGGCACTTTGATCGATTAGTGCAGATAAATGACGCGGATTATTCTTGTCAAAAGAACCCCCATTTTCTTCAATTGTTTTAATAATTAAATCATCCCAGTTTTCTTCAAGACTCGGTAATACCTTTGATGCCCGTGCAAGAAACTTTTTCGAGAGTTCTGTCTCGATTTTATCATACAGTTTTAGTTGAAATGCATTTATCGATTCTGTATTAATATGAATTAATTTTTCTAGTAAAAATGAGAGGTGTGATTCAAGGTAATTCACCGGAATTTCTATATCGTTATTAATAGTCAATTCATTTAATCGTTCTCGAATCTCAAATGTAGATAGAAGTGTATCACCCTCTTGTGCTACATTTCTAAGCAACGATATAATCAAAGCCCTAATTCTTCGAGGGTCGATCTTAGATTCCATTCTATATGAATCCTCTGGTATATTCTCTCCTTGTATTGCCCTATCTTCAAATACACCCGCATCAATTGTTTCAACACTTATTGAATACTCGCTTATTTTAGGATTATCTTCTTCAACAATTAAATATGGATTTAACAGCAACTGATCAGTAGTTGCTTGATAGCCATTAATTTTACGTTTATCAGCATCAAACCAGCGTTGAATTTGTTTAGCTGACAGTTCAAATCTCGATAGTAATTTTAGAAGCCGTTTTTCTTCTTCCTTGAGCGAAGTCCATAATATTCGTAGTTGTTCAAATTCTTTTGCGTATGGTTTTCTTTGAAGTATGTCATTTTTATGTTTTATAGCATTCTCAAAAACTATCCAAGGATCGTCTTTAAGTTCACATAATTTATGTTCAAAGATATCATGTGAAAATAAATGACCTTGTCTAAAACCAAAAGCAACTAAAGCTGATGAAAACGAGGGAAACGGTCCCATGTTTTCCTTAATTATTCCAACTTGATCATTGATCCAATTAAGACGTTCTTTCCATGGACCCTTAACTAATCCATGCTGAATAATGATTTCAACAACTTTTCTGAGTTTAAGTAAAACCGATAACATGTTTTGATTACTTACCCATTGACTTCCATAAGAAAAGTCTTCTATTCTATCCTCATTATCACCAGTCTCAATTAATGAAACCTTAATCTCTTCAAGCAATTCATCCTTAGTTTTTAATACTCCATTCACACTATATTCCTTGCAATCATCGAGCTCTAAATATTCGTGGTACGGGATCAAAAATCCCTGATCATCACCAATTTCGCCAACAGGTCGAATAGAATGACTTATCCTCCTATCCCACAGTGGATAATCAGGGCCAGACCTGCTCTTATTATAATGTAAAATTGAACTTTTATCAGTTACTTTGCCAACCCCCACCAAAAGCCTTCTACAGTCTTCATCCACAGGATTTCCTGATTTTGTATAGAATGCAGCCAAAGATATATCCTTTTTAATCGGACCAAAAAACAGATCTAATATTGCATGTTGGCGGTTTTCATCATATATCCATGAAGTACGAAATTCTTCTGGCCATTGGTTATAAGGTAAATCTGGATATTCCTGATCAATTTCATTTTGGTTTTTATTAAGCATCCACCAAAATGGCACAGCAAAAACACTGTATGGCGGGACAACAAATTCTGTTCTCTCTAAATGGCTATGGTTTGCTTTAGGGTACTCTTTATAGGGATGTTTAAATGATCTTTTATATTCTCTAGAATTCATGAATGCGCCACCTTCGGCTTTACATGGTGGCAGATCAGTCGGCAATAATTCCCACCAAGGCTTATTAGGTACTTCATTGTTATTTTTTTCTTCATATATTCTAGGCAATTGAGCGCAAAAAGTATTATTGTTCGGACCGCTACAATTAGTCCCATTCCACTGATTATCATGCCAAGCAACACGTATTGACAAGTGTTTAATCATAATGAAAATGCTCCTTTATGCGATAGAAACAAGTCTATCACTTTTCATTTTCATAACATGATAGTTCTATGTGTCATACCAATTATCAAATGTTTTCCACAAATTCTTCAAAATTATCTACTGCCGCAAATGAGACCGCACTTCCTAATGCTTCGAAGTGCTTATGACCACATTTAATCTTCGCTCCTTCAGTTGGCCGCAATGATTCAAGGGCAATATCTCCCTTTGTCTCGAGAACAAAATACAATTTTTGTTCACCATCTTGTTCTATTAAAACCGCCCAATCTGGATTATAGCTTCCTAATGGAGTGGGAACTTTAAACCAATCCGGAAGTTTCACATATAGCTTGACGCTTTTGTTGTTCTCAAACTTCTGGGCAAAGTTAGCTTCGTTATTGGAATCATAAATAATGTACTCATAGATCGATTTGCTACTTTCAACAAGATTCTTCGAGAGATACCCAAAAAGCTCTGATTCATCAAAGAGCTCCTGAGCGAAATATTCCTCATCGCCTATTTTGGTATATTTGATACCATCAACGATCATGAACCGCATTTTGCTTTTGATTATTTTCGCAACTTCATCCATGTACTTTTGCGGGTTTTTCTTAAAAAGATGAAGGGTTTTACTCTGAATTAATATCTCCACGATTGTCTTGCGCGTGAGATTTGTTTCGTTTTGAAGAAATGAAATAATGTCTGGCAGTAATTCGTTGTAATCTGTTGCATATATAGCTGTACGGTCAGACTCCATAACCATTACTCCACCAGCATTTATATCCATTAAAGCTTTAGTATAAATAAGTTTTGCCGATTCAACATTAAGGTTTTGTCTCATTTCCTTGCAACATGTATCGATTAATTGAGCACTATCGAATTCCACTGAGTAAGTTGTCTTGTACTTGATTTTATCCCAAAGCGATTTAAATTCTTCACTAAGGAATACTTGTTTATTAAGCTTAACTGTTTTCTTATCAGCATTGTTTTTAATGTTGAGATTACCGCTAACCTTCTTCACTAGGGCTATAATGGCCGGACGGCTTTCCTCATATTCAGGAGGAAGCTCTAGGGTATTATTTTTGAGTGCATTTTTTAGTTCGTCTCTCACCTTATCTTTACTGTCAATGTAACCTCTACCAACAAAGAATGCATGAAGGTTCTCCGATGCCTCTTGTCCCAAATAAGCTGTTTTTCCGTCAGGTTGAGTTACTGTAATATTAGCGAAATAATGGGTCTCAATAACACCAAACTTGATACCTTCTTCTTTTTCAATCTCTGATTGCAAAGCTTTGGCAAAGCTTTCATAGCTTTCATTAGCCATGACTGTCAAAGTATTAATTTCAAATCCGTGGAGACGCTCCCCTTTTTGATTAACACAGAGACGCAGACCACGACCAATCTCTTGACGTTTTTTCACTTCGGATTTTGTCTCATTTAATGTACATATTTGAAAGACATTCGGATTATCCCATCCTTCGCGTAAAGCCGAATGGGAAAAGATAAATCTTAATTTACTATCAAAGCTTAGAAGCTTCTCCTTTTCGCGCATAATTAGGTTATATGCATCATCATCCGCAGCCGTATTCCCATTAGTATCCTTTAACGCGCCCTTTTTGTCTTGAGCAAAATATCCGTTATGGACACCATCCGCAGCGGTTTCAACGTCAATTTCTCCAAATAAGTTATTATATTTCGGCTTGATAATAAGCTTTTTATATTCTTCCTCAAAAATTTGCGCATAGATGCCTTTTTGGGGATTTCCATCCTCATCGTAATATCGATAGTTTGCAACCCGATCAATAAAGAACAGACTAAGCACTTTTACGCCATACTTATTCAGCCGCAATTCTTTCTCCAAGTGCTCTTCAATAGTTTTTCGAATTTGTTGGCGCTTAATCGCTAAATCGTCAATATCACCAAGTGGAGAACCTATTCTCAATATATCTGCATTACTTGTAAAATCTACATATTCATTTCCCACTTCACAGTATATTTCATTAACAATGTAGCCTTCATATACTTCACGGCCACCAGACTTGTCAAAGAGATCATCGCCCCGTTTGACCGTCACAACTTTACGTTCGACTTTGTCTCGGTAATGAATATCTATTTGGATTTTGGCGGTTATTGGCGATTTCCTATTATCAACGGAAATAAGTTTGAGATATGCTTTATTATGATAATCTCTTGATTCGAACCCAGCTACTTCGATTTGTTTAACAAGCTGGCGCTCATAAGCATCAATCGCATCGAGTTTATAGACCAAATTATGCTTGTCCACATGAGTAGCAGAGTAACGAAGCGTACAAAGAGGATTTAACGATTTAATTGCTTCTTTGGATTTAGGTGTCGTATCGACGGATTGAGGTTCGTCAATAATAACGAAAGGACGAGTCTCACGAATGAGTTCAATAGGTTTTAGTCCATTGAGCTTGTCATTAGGTCGATGAATTATATTTGCTTTATTTTCTTTCTCTGGGTCGTCAAAGCTTTTACGAAAAGCATCAATATTAATGACCATCACTTGAACATTATCACTAACTGCAAAGTTGCGTACCTGTTCAAGTTTTTCGCTATCGTAAATAAAAAACTCATATATATTATTAGCATATATCTCTTTAAAATGATCCTTTGTGATTTGGAGGGACTTGTAGACGCCTTCTTTAATAGCTATTGAAGGAACCACGATAATAAACTTGGAAAATCCGTAATTTCTATTTAACTCAAAGATGGTACGAAGGTAAACATAGGTCTTTCCCGTCCCAGTTTCCATTTCAATTTCAAAATTGTATTGTCCCGCCCTTAGGCTCTTGGTTTGGGTAATGCCATTTCTCAACTGTATTTCTTGGAGATTTTTATGGATATCTTCCTCATCTAGTTCTAACCTATTCCCTATACCATGTTCGGTTACAGTTTTTCCAAAAACTCCACCTAATGTACTAACTGTAAAGACAGAACGTGCTGGAGTCTGGCCAATAAATAAATCAGTAATGGCTTGAATTGCTTCTTTTTGATATCCTAAGTCCTTGTCGAATTGAATTTTCATCATACTCACCTTTTTCAATCCGTAATCATAATTTGCGAGTCAATGTTTAAAGCTACTTTAAACAGAATTCTATAATGTAATAAACTCATCTATTTCAGCCTGTCTCAGATTCTCCTTAACATTGGTTTTTACAGCATCATTCTTAAATCCGTTATCCTTAAAAACGACTCGCATAGTCTCAGGATTAAGTTCTTTTTTCAGCTTAATAATATCTGTAACAATATCTATAGTTACATCATCATCAAGGCAAATCATTAAAGCTCCAAAACCTATTGAATAAACTTTCTTCTCATTAATACTATATTCTTCAATAGGGAGTGCTAAATCTATACCATATTTAAGCATTATTTCATATATAACATCTAGTTGGCATCGTTCATCGGTATAATTACTAATCATATCTTCAAGACTTGAATCAAGATCATCATAATTAGGGTTCCATTTTTTAATATTAGAGCTATCAAGTTTTAAAACTTTGAACCCAACATCTAATTTGTCGAGATTGACAGGTTTTTCGGCAATAAGTGATATCTGATTCTTGGTTTTCGTTTTGAGCTCTGATTTTATTTTTTCTCCCGCACGTCTGATGCGTTCTTTCCCAATTTCGCAGATATTGTTATAACCTTCCTTTATTGCCTCCGCATCTTCTTTACATGGTTCAGGTAGTTGAACCATAATAAACCTTCGATTTCCGCCATCTTCTGCATTAAGTTGGAATATAGCATGGGCACTAGTAGAAGAGCCCGAAAAGAAGTCTAAAAAGATGTCATTTGATTTCATTCCTAAATGAATTAATCTAACAATAAACTCTACCGATTTAGGAAAATCAAAGTCAATTTTTCCCATTAGATCTTTGTATGCTCTTTTACCTACATCAGTTGACAATTCTCCTCCAAGCCAAAATGATTTTGGTTTGGATTTTCGTTCACATAAGGTTTCTTCGTCATCCTCATCTTCTACATTAATCTCGTTTATATCGGTTTCATTTGTCTTAGGGTTTAAATAGACTCTATAATCAATATCCCAACGCTTACTTCTTTCTGAATATCTTGCTTCTAAATCGTCAATATTTCTTTCAACTTTATCTCTGCCCCACCGCCAACGACCATCACTTCCATCACCCTTGATAGGTAAAATTTCGATATCTTCATTATTTTTTCTTGCAAGTGATAAGCTTTTATCATTGTGATTAAAATAAAGAGGAAAGAACATATTTGGTCTATCTACTCGTTTGTCAGGTCCTCCTCTTTTTCGTAAATCTCGCAAAGCATATTTTTCTCCATGAATGTTCTCATATTTAAATTCAGCCTTTTGTTCCTCACTTAAGGGTAAGCCGTAAATCTGGGGATCTGATTTACCATAAACAAGTAAGTACTCGTGACATCTTGCTATATACTTGCTGTCATTACGCCCTTTTAAATTAGTAACTATAGTTAATAATGCCAAATAATTTTCTTCACCAAATATCTCATCACAAATTGCTTTTAAATTTTTAATTTCATTGTCATCTATACTAATAAAAATGACTCCATCATCTGTTAGTAAGTTTCTTGCAAGTCTTAGCCTCGGATACATCATGTTTAACCAGTTAGTATGGTATCTTCCACTCGATTCACTATTTGTTGATATTCTCCCTCCATCATCACCTTTTTGGCCTGTTAAAACCAGGTATTTATTGAGATTATCTTTATAATCATCCGAGTAAACAAAATCATTCCCTGTATTGTATGGAGGATCAATATATATCATTTTTATTTTATTGTGATATGCTTTTTGCAATAGTTTTAATACTTCTAGATTGTCTCCCTCAATATAAAGGTTTTTAGTCGTATCCCAATCTTTACTTTCTTCCTTACAGGGGCGTAATGTTCCAGTTGAAGGTATCTGTGATAAACGTAAAGCTTTACTTTTACCATTCCATGTAAAATTGTAACGTTCACTTTCATCGTCAATATACTCACCTAAGACCGCCTTAAATTTTTCAAAATCTATTCTATTCTCCGTAACTATTTCTGGAAATAGTTCTTTGAGCTTTCCGATACTATCTACTGTTATATCAGGAGTTTGGCCGTCAATTGTTGTTTCTTTCATAGATCTTCCTCCTATTTACTTTGTTCACCATGGGCTCAGCTAATGGAAGGCATAATCCCCTTATTTTATTTAGATATTCTTCTTTTATATTTTCCCAATCCTGTTCATCAACTTTTAAGTTGAACTCTTCCGAAATGATATTTTTAAACTCAATTAACCTAGTTTTATTATCCATTTCAAAACCTATCATTCTCGGATTAATTGCACCTTCGTAGAACTTATCATCATTTGGGCTAAATCCTGGAACAAAAAGAATGGTTTTATTACTACCAACTACCCAAGCCGCCCCCATTTCATTTAAACAAGCGATGCTTTTGTAATAATTGTCCGATAGCATAAATATCATGCGGGTGCTCATTGTAATCTGACCTTTTAAGTATTCGAAAATGTCCTCTCCTTGAGGAATTCCGTATTTATCATCACTTGTAAAAATAATCTGTTCCCTATTAAGACCAATGCCTCTTAATAGCTTCACAAGAGCACTGCCAAAAAGATTATCCTTCGACGAATGACTAATAAAAACTTTCTTATTAAATTCTTTGCCCATTTCTTTTGTATAATTACCTCCAACGTAATCTTGATTATTATTTATCAAGTCTTTATATCTTGCCTCTAGACTTTTCATCATATTAACGTGGTCCATACTATTAAACACAAACTCATTATTCTTGATTTCATTGATATTGGATGTATACCAGTTAACTATTTTTTCCATAAAATACACAATGTCATCATATTCGCTATTTTCTATCGCTTCTTCAAGAGCATTAATTGAACTAATAATGATTGAATCATGATCATACCCGCTAATCAATTCTAGAAGAGCCTTAACTTCTGTTTTTAAATGTCGAATTTTATTCATTCTTAACCAATCCTTCAAGTAATATATTTCTTCTTTCTTTTAGCTTAACTAATGCAATATTCAACTCTACTCTTCGATTTATAGAAGTTTCTTTCTTAATACTAATTCGTAACTTTTCTATCTCTTTGTCAACTTGAAGTAATTGTTCATAGCTTCTCTTAATGTCTCCATCTGCCTTTTGTTGGATTTGTGTATCTACCAGTTTAGAAGCATTATAAGTTATAATTATATTAACTAAATCGCTATACAAACTGTATAGGTGCAACGACGAGAGACTATTAAACTCCAAATTTTTTAATAATGTATCATCAAAACAAGATAAATTCTTTGTATCTATCCAATCAGTACAAATTAATTCCTCAATTGTATTTTTACTTTTATCAGTAAGATTAGATCTCTGGTGAGCAACAAATAACTGAATTTCGGTTTTATATAAAAACACCAAAACCATCGGATAGGGAATTGTACGCATTATTATTTCAGCAATTCTCTTTGTTGTTTTATCTGATGTATTTATAAAAACTTCAATAATCTCTATTTCGGAGTATTCACGAATTTCATCCTTATAAGACTTAATATGAATTGTATCGGGCTTAATACAATAGCTCCAAACAATCTTATCAACCTGATTAGTGATTAAATCTCGGTCAACCTTACTCAATTCAGCATAGTCGTAAAAGAGCTTCTTAAAAATTGTATTACCAACCTTGCAACTCTTTGGGATTTGCATATATTCATATAAACTATCCATTAACTCACAACCTACTTAATAATCAAAAACGTAATGAGTTCAAACTCCTCAAGTCCCGAAAATAAACTCTTTTGAATAGTCGTTCCACCCTTAGAAAATAGACTGGCTACACCCATTTCCTCTTTTTTACCAATAACATTCTCAATGGCACTTCTTAATAACTCCGAATATTTGATCATGTCTCTACCATCATTTGTTTCTTGATTAAATATCTTCACAAGATCATCAAGGACCTCTTTAGTCCCTGAACAGAGCTTCTTATAAAAGTCTAATAGTTTTTTAATATGCAGATAACTATATTTAACCTCACCGTCGTCGGCAACATAAACCATGAAATATGGAAAAAGCGGATTCTGATCTTTAGTTTGTTCATAGCCTTTAACTTGTTTTAATGTATAAATAACTCCCGGCTTGATTAACTCCTTTAGGTTATCATCCGGTGAAGTAATTGCATACATTCCAGTTGGAGTCTCCTCCAGCTTCTTTTGATTAAGCTTCATATATTCCATCAAATCGATTTTAAAATCATTAAACGTAAGATCTGTAATAGAGATACCGCCTACAATATCTTCAAGATCAACAACCTCTTCCTTAAGCTTGACGAGTTGTTTCTTGCGGTATTCTAAATCATTCATCTCTTTCGTCTCATCAAATTCTATAATATTCTCTTCACCAGTCGCTGAAATATCGAGAACAACCATTCTACCCTTAACCCTATTTTCCAAGTTAATATATTCATCCAGCTCCATCGTTGGCCAAAAATTAACAAGTTGCACTTCATCATTGGTTGAGCCAATTCGATCAATTCGGCCAAAGCGTTGAATGATACGTACTGGATTCCAATGAATATCATAGTTAACGACATAATCACAATCCTGCAAGTTTTGACCTTCTGAAATACAATCCGTCCCAATTAAAATATCAATCTCTTCATTCATATCCGGATAAATCTTGCCTCTTTCCTTGGAACGAGGCGAAAAACTAGTTAAAATCGAATTTAAATCTTTTCGTCGCAGAGATTTTAGCGTAGTTTTATTATCATCCGATCCATTGACGACCGCAACACAAAGAGCAAATTCATCCTCTATCCACTTTGCTAGGTTTTCGTAGAGGTAATTGGCTGTATCCGTAAACGCTGTGAAAATGAGGACTTTTTTGTTATTGCCGTTTATAGGCTCTTTAACTTTCTTTCGAATAAGCTCTTTTAACATTGATAGCTTCTCATCACGTTCCGGAGAAACTTTCTTCGCTTCAACAAGCAAACACTCTAATTTAGCTCGATCATCCAGAAGATCTTGTTCCCATTTGATTAGATCCATATCTTGAAATAGGACTTTGACCTTATTTCCAAAGACCAAATCATCATATTGGTTCTCATTGTCAAAATCAATTTCTGTGATATCAATCTCTGGATCATATTGGCCTTTCTTTTCCTTGATATTTTCTAAAGCCAAATCAATCTGAGATAAGATTTTAGAGACTGTAAGAGCAAAAGAATGAATTGAGCTTTCCATTCTCTTTAAAAGACTTACTCGAATCAAGTTGACTAATTGATTTTCGCGATCAGTATGCTTAAATACAGAATGACCGCTAGAAACACTAATATCATATTTTTCACTATATTTTCCCCGATGTTCAGGCAAAACATAGGCTAAGGGTGAATATACAGCCAACTGAAGCTTCTTGATACTCTTATTTACCTGTTCAAGAGCTGGAAATTCTTTTTGCGAGTCAATATCTGCATATATGTTATTCGGTTTCCTTCTTGTAGGAAATTTCCCAATTTCACTCATGTTATAGTATTTTTCAATATGTTTTCTTGAACGAGCGATGGTTACCGTATCAAGTAATTTAAAGTAATCAACATCCATCATTTCAATAAAGACATCCGTGGTTCGTTCTCCATCCTCCATTTTTGACCATTTATTAAAGACAGCCTGTGCCTTACGCAATACATTTTCTACACTATTTAGACCAATTTCGGAGAACGCCTTATCTTCACCTTCTGTAATAAATGCAATCTGATTTTTAATATCGTTCATTCGATTATTAACTGGTGTTGCAGAAAGCATAAGAACCTTTGTTTTTACTCCTGATTTAATAATATCGTTCATGAGTCTTTGATATCGAGTTACACGATTTTTTGCCGCTTGGTTGTTCCTAAAATTATGAGATTCATCAATAACAACTAAATCATAATTCTGCCAGTTAATTGTCTCAAGATTAATATCACCGGATTTGCCAGAATATCTACTTAAATCTGTATGATTTAAAACATCATAACGAAACCTATCCTTCTCAAAGATATTTAGTTTATCGTTACGAGTATATATCGACCAATTTTCCCGTAGTTTTTTAGGAGCCAATACAAGAACGCGATCATTTCGAGATTCATAATACTTAATGATAGCAAGTGCAGTAAACGTTTTACCCAAACCTACACTATCCGCAATAATACAACCGTTATACTTTTCAATTTTATCGATAGCGCCCATAACACCATCTTTTTGAAACTTGTAAAGCTTATTCCAAATAATCGAATCCTTAAAACCAGTTCCACTCCGAACAATACGTTCCTCGGTTAATTCCTCCAAATACTCACTGAAAATATGATAAAGGGTCACAAAGTAGATAAACTCCGGTGTGTTTTCTTTATAAAGTATTTGCATTTGTTCTAGCACTTTTTGTTTAACATCTTCGACAGCCGTTACATCATGCCAAAGTTCATCAAACATCTTAAGGAAATGGATAGTAAATTCTTTTCCGTATATACACATGTTACTATCAATACGATTTGAATGAGTAACACCCAATCCATCGGTTGTAAAATCAACAGTACCGTTAATCGAGATATTTTCATCAGAATTCTCAATATATACTAACCTTGGTTGAGCCGGGTTAGATTGTTTTAAAGATTTTATTTCAACTTTCTCTCTAATCCATTCTGCGCATTCTTTAGCGATATAGGATTGTTTAAGCTCATTACGAAGCTTAATTTCAAATTCATTCCCAGAAATGTTTTTTTCGTTTCTTTTGTCAATAAAATATTCCCGAGTAAGATCCTTGTCTTTTTTAATAAAGGTAGGTTCGGTGAAGATAAATCGCATATTATCGATTTTATTAAGTTCTTTTTTTAACTCGTTAAAAGCATAGATGGTAAAATAAGCTGAGATTATGGAAAGCTTTGAACCCTTGCGCAGATTATCTCTAAGCTCATCGCATATTCTTCCATTTGATTTGTTGTCAATCATCTTCGGTTGTTTCATCAACATCTCTTTGCCTCCACTATCCTAAGCAGCAGTGTATATGCATTAATAATTCCAGAAATACTTGGTATTTCCTGTCATTGCCTTTAAAAAAAGTCATAATATCTCAATTGCTGCAAATAGAATTCAACTGTTTCCAACTGAAACAAATCTAGCTCTTCATTTCTACCTTCAAAAAAAGGGCCGGTTTACACCAGCCCTCTCTCCTTAAGGCTTACAAAGCTTGAATCACCAATAACCACGTGATCCAATACTTCAATTCCAATTATCTCCCCAGCTTCTTTAAGCCTTTTCGTTAAAGTTACATCTTCTTTAGACGGTTCCGGATCATCACTGGGATGGTTATGTACTAAAACTATCGCTGCGGCATTGGCTAATATCGCCGGTTTAAAGACCTCTCTGGGATGAACTAAACAAGAAGACAAGACTCCAATTGACACTGTATTAATACCGATAATCTTATTTTTAGTATCCAGCATAATAACCAAAAAATGCTCCCGATCCACTCCATCCAGATAGACGGAAGCAATCTCAAACACATTTCTAGGACTCGTAATACTTTTAACATTCGACGATTGAGAAGACTCTCTTACTAAAGCAACCCGGTAAATCGGCAACCTATAAGTTCTAATTTGTTCTTGATTCGTAGACATCGTGGCACCTTCCTTTTTTCTTTCGGGGCCACGGGGTTTTGACGGCTCCTGTCAAGGGCGTTTTGGCAAGGGATACCGGACCGGATAGACCCTCTTGATCAACTCAGCCGGGAGGATATGCTTGCCCCCTTGACTGGTGGCAAAACCCCGTATAATGAGAAGAAAAAGGAAGATGACAGTTTACCTTCTATATAATTGAACACATTTACCTTGCTTCATATTATCTCCATGGTACTTCACCTTGCGTAAATTCACGATAAGTCCTTATAGCCTGATCATCAGTCATCGAAGCAACAAAATCCTTAGCAATAATCAAATTCCGTAGAGGCACTTGATATATTAAACCCCCTGCTTGTACTTCAATTTGACTATCTCTACATAGATTCCCGTCGAACCTAACCCCCAATTCGTGTCTAATAGATACTTTATTTGATTCAACTCTATCACGGTACTTATTTAAATAATTTGTTTTTTCAACAAGCCGATTAAATGAGCGTTGAAAATCCACATCAATTATTTCCGGACAGAATATAAAAAGAACCAGTAATTCCTGAACAACGCCAGCCGCTCGAATATTTGCCCTCTGAACTTTTAGGTTTTTATGTAAAAGCTCAGACTGCAATTCGCGCCACACTTGTTTCATATCATCATCAATAACTGACGAATTCTTTACAGTATAATCTTGAGCATTTCTAACATCGTTGATTGAGGATATCCTCTGAAGTCTTCTCTCTGTTTCCTCGAGCACATCGGTCATTAATACATTTAATATTGCCCCTCTTTGCGATGTAAATCTTTCTAAGTCTGTTTCTCCAACAGAAAGTCGTAAATCAATAGGCGATCGCGAAAAAAGTCTGCATTTACGTATTTGTTCAAGGCTTAACACTCTTGCTCTAATCCCATCCTCTAAGTCCTCAACTAAATATGATATTTTGTCAGCAATACGAACGGCTTGTCCTTCTAAATGGCAAAAAGTATTATCAAAAATATCGCTATGCTTTGTTACTCTGTATAGTTCGTCCTGTGATTTTGATTTTATAGATTTTGAATACGTATGCTTAAAAACGCCCTCGTAAACTTCTGTGCATAAATTCAGTCCAGGATAACCTCCAGCACCTGGGGATATATAGGCATCTTCAAGCCACCTTAAAACATCTACTCCATGTTCATAATGACTAAAACCACCTAAATTAGTATTTGTCTTTTTGAAAAACTCATTGATTGCTTCCTCGCCTGCGTGGCCAAAAGGAGTATGTCCAACGTCATGAGCTATAGCAATGGCTTCTGTTAAATCCGAATCAAAACCAAAAGCCTTAGCAATTGTTAAAGCAAGTTGACAAACCTCCATACTATGAGTTAGCCTTCTTCTTAGCTGATCATCATGTTCAACAGGGAAAACCTGTGTTTTTGATGATAATTTCTTCAAAGCTTTAGACCACGTTATTCTATCCCTATCCCTTTGAAATTCTAACCTGAACGGATCTTGGCTTGCCTTATATTCACGTGAAGATGGAGATGCAGCGAAATTTGAAACTTGATGTTTTCTTAGCTCTTCTAAATCATTGTATTTTCTCAATGAGCTTTTCTTTTCAGAAGTATTCCAGAGACATAATTCTTGCGTTATTGCATCAAAGTCGCTTTCAATACTACCATAAGCTTCTTTCGTTAGTCTAAGCGTCTCATCGTATGAAAAACCTTTGGCCCAATTCTCAAGAATAATAGAAATAACATGTGGGCGCCTAATTATATATCCTCGCTTTTTACTCGTCCAGAGACCTAATTGGTCTATAGGAATATTCCTTGTACTAACTGTCGTTGCAAAATCAGACGCTTCTTCAAGAATAGGGCCTTCATCATTCAAAAAAGAAGTTTCCCGAAAAAATATACGATAACTACTATAGTTAAAATCTTTTATATTAGACTGTCCTGATTTGTATGTAATATCTTGTTCTTCCCAAATATCTGGGAAACGAGAAATAATTAGATCCGCTCTTCGCCATGATCGTGTATCAAATCCATTTATAGCTTTGTATGCCTCAGCTTCGAAATCAGGGACAATATAAGACACACTATTTGGCTCAATACAAATAACTTTATAATCATTCTGATGGAGTTTATCAATGAGTTTTTTTCTTTCTTCTAGAATTGTAGGGCGAGTCAAAAGGCCAGGAATCACGCATAATAGTGTTGCATCAGGAGAGGCAAGATATCTACTGCGAATCAAAAATGCTTCATACATTTCGTTATACCATGGTGGATCAATAACAACAACTGAGTGTCTTTGCTTAAGCTCCTCCGGCAATTTGTTTTCAATATCATAGTGAAAAATTGTACAATTCTCTGGGTACTGCAAACTATCAAGAAGCTTTTTATCTACATCAAGGACTGTGCAATCACTTTTTGTAGCACACGCGTAGAAGTAAGCCAAAATTGGAGTGCCCAGAAATGCAGGAATCCCATCAGCTTGGTTTTCCCATACTAATTTTGCTAAATAATTAACTGTATCAAGGTCAAACCACCATTGACTGGCTAAAGGATTAGGAGATGGAATACTATTATATTTCTTTATCGTCATTGCTCTAGCATCTGCCCATTTGGGAATATCTATGGATTCTTTTAGCTTAATCAAGGAATCATTTCTTTCTAGTATCTGTTCATTTAAAAAGATGTTGATGGCTTCATTTACCAAATTCGGATCTGCTCCATTACAGTAAGTTAATAATGCAGAAAAATCAACCTCGCTATTTGATCTCATTATTGATAAAATTCGCTTCTTTACAGAATCTAATTCTTTAGGAAGAAAGTTGCTCATATTGTTCACCCCATCTCAGCATACAAATACTTCCTGTTATAATTCCAAATCAAAATGGGTTTTCCTGCAAACCAATTGTTGTTTTATGGTATTAGAATACTCTTTTTAATATAAGAATGTTTGCAACTAGCTATGAGTCAATTGCACATAAATAAAGCGCCCTTAAGACGCTTTTGCATAAATGCCAAAACCTATTCCACATCAAAAAACTTATTTACCCCACTTTTACCTTCGCTTTTCCTCGGTTGTTTCACAGGGTTCTCCTTTTCCACAGTTACTATAGAAGAGCCCCCGGTCATCCTGGCAATTTCATCTCGAACAAGATTACGAATGGTTTCGGCATCTTGTAAAGCCTCTCCACCCTCAATCTCCTTCAATATAAGCCTACGAATGGAATCCGAAATAACAGGCTGCTTCATGCGCCATTCATGGATCTTCTGGCCTTCCTCGGTATCCCGCCGATAAAAGACCGTAAATCGCTCTTGTTTTGCCTCGGGAGGCAATTTACGCGCCATTAGCGTCCCTTCTTCGCAATTGATACATTCGCTCAAAACCAATAGCGTTTAGCCATTGACCTTCACCGCCACCGGCTGAGTAAACGTTACTCGATTTAAACAATGATCTCAATTCCTCTTCCAACGGAAGAGCTCCCCCACCCGCCAATAGAACACTACGAAATCGATTCATATTAAACTTTCCAGTTAGCCGATTATATGCAATTCGCGCCAAACTTGCATATTCCTTCCGAGTCCTATCCACAATATTGATTTTACGACTCCCGATATATACGGGTCGATACAAATCCACTCTAATGTTAAAAGGAATTATATTAAGTACTAAAAAATATAAATAATTCTAGAAGTCATGGAAGGAGGAAGCATAAATGGGGATTTTTTCTTTGTCCTCAGACGGCAATTGGAATAAAAGTATAAATTTGATTATTTATAATTTCGGGATCTTGAGAGAATCATGGTATAAAATGGTCATTAACAATTTTTTACTAAAAGCAAAAGCAGAAGGAATCGATATTGAAACTGATAATACTGAATTCCAAAAGGAAAATGAACATCCAATAAAAGCCCTTCAATTAGTCTTACTATATATGTTTATTACTGATCATGAGTACATCAATTCTTCCGAATTAGCTCGTTTTATGGATAAAGTTTATATCGAACTTCGTGATTATCCTTCTACAGAAATAGAGGATTATTATAGAAAATATGTTGATAAGAATGATATTGAATCTGTTTTAAAAGAGTTCGCCTTTGACTTAGCATTAACTATTGTTACAGAAGAAAATGTTTTAACAGCGAGTTTAGTAATTGCATTTGCAGTTCCAATGTTAATACTTCAAACCCATTTAATTATCGCAAAGATATTTAACGATAAATATACAGCCCAAAAAGTAAATAGATTAATAAGTTCCCTTTAAAGCCACTGTCCCCATAACTGTCCCCATAACTGTCCCCAGACCTGCTAAAAAGAGAAACCCGCCTTTCGGCGGACAAACAAAATACCCCAGTTTTCACTGGGGTTTTTCTTCACATATTTGGTGGACCTGAGGGGAATCGAACCCCTGACCTCTTGAATGCCATTCAAGCGCTCTCCCAACTGAGCTACAAGCCCATGTGTCCAACGGACATATACTAATATACCAAAATCGAGCTTAAGTTGTCAATAGTAGTTTTTGGCTTTGTTGAGGGCTTAGTAGACGGCCACGGGGATGCCTTCATACTTGATGCGTTCGGGCATCTCTAGGATCTTTTCGACCTTCCCTTCGTTGAGACCTACCCAAACCTCTACGATCGGCTCTCGTTTGGCCACGTTGATCAAGAATGACATGCCTTGAATCTCCTCGGTTGTGCGTAGGGTGGCTCTAGTGAAGATCACCTTGTACCTGCTGCGGTCATAGTTTGATGGCGAGTGATGGCCTATGCCGCCGGCGACAGGATTCATGGGGATCTCCGGGACAGACCATGAGGTTGGTACAATGTAGTTTAAGTATTTCAGGTTTGAGGTTGGGCCTTCCTGAGCCAGGCGTGCTTGGACCATCGGATCGGCGGTGGCGATGCCCACGACCTTCTCCAGAGTCGCTTGATCCTCCCGGACGGTGGAGATATAGGCGGAGTCTTTGGTATAGACGGCATAGAGGCTATCGATGGCTTGAGCGTTGATGAGGAGGGCCAAACCTAATGCAGCGGCCAGGGTGATGAAGTAGACGGCCATACCCGCGCAAAATCTCGCTGACTTTGACTGGGGCATGGGGAATTTAATCCTAAATGGAAGTTTAATGGGCAGAAACATGTTAGTGCGTTTTTTATAGTCGATGTACTCCTGGCCGAACTTGGCCTCGCACTCCCTCTCCTCGACTCGGGCCAATAGGTAATAGGCGAAGACCATAGTAATGAACATAACCAGCACGATGTAACGTGGCCAAAGCAGCAGTAGGCCAAAACTGCAAAGGATAAACGAGGCGTATTGGGGATGCCGGATGATGTTGTAGACGCCGCCGGTGACCGCGCCTCTGCGGGCCAATTTGTGGTAGTAGATCTGGATCGCTCCAATGCAAAACGTTGTGAAACCAACGACCGCAAATAACCCGCCCAGTATGTTGTGGAGGTTTATCAAAGCAGAGGATGTCTCGCTGACGCAGTGGGGCATAAAGTAGCTCACCAGCCAACTCAAAGCTGGCACCCGGTTGAAGTAGTTTAAGACTGGCCGGTAGACCGAATAAAAGTAGACCGCAAAGGGGCTCGCCATGTACATGAACTCAAATGCAATGAAGAAATAGAACAGCGCAGCCCCCCAAAACCCCCTCTTTACTGTCTTGTCCTGTAAATTTCCTGTCATATCTTTCTCTCCTTTATATGATAATGAAACCAATGCCCAAATTTTCCCCCACCAATCTTGGAATTATCTTAAAGACATCATCAAAGCCGAAGGCGGTGAATCCAATCACCGCCTTTCGTTATTCACTGATGAGTTTTTAATGCATTTTAAAGAAATGTAAGATAAGATTAGAGGTAAGATGGCTGTATAAGGGAGGGTGGACAGGCGTGCGGATACTCTTGGTGGAAGACGAAGAAAGACTGGCGGACGCTTTAGAATACATCCTAAAGAAACAGAATTATTTGTTGGACATAGCGGGCAACGGCCTTGATGGACAAGACATGGCCGAGACAGGCATCTACGATCTGATCATTCTTGATCGAATGCTCCCGGGCAAGGAAGGCGTGGCCGTCCTAAAATCCCTGCGCCAGCAGGGCATCAAAACACCGGTCATCTTCCTCACCGCCAAAGACACCGTGGCCTGTAAAGTCGAAGGACTAGACGCAGGGGCCGACGACTATCTGATCAAACCATTCTCCACCGAGGAACTCCTGGCCCGGGTCCGGGCTTTGGGTAGACGTTCAGATCATTCTCTGACCGGCGAGACCATCAAGATCGCCGCCCTGACCTTAGATCCCCTCCGCTGCGAAGCCGTCTGTGGCGAAAGTTCGGTCAAACTCACCCTCAAAGAATGTCAACTGCTGGAGTTGCTCATGCGCCATCCGGGCCAAGTGCTCACTAAGGATCAGATTTTGGAGCGGATCTGGGGCTACGACAGCGACGCCGAGTTTAATAACGTGGAGATCTACATTCACTACCTCCGCAAAAAGATCAGCGAAAACCGTTGCGGGGTAAAGATCCAGACCATTCGCGGCGTAGGCTACTGCCTGAAGGAGGCATAAATGTGTTTTTCAAACTGCGGCTCAAACTAACAATTTATAATAGCCTGATCATCGGGATCACTCTGCTACTCGTCTCTATGGTGGTCGTCTTCGGTTCTCCCGGCCTCTTTGAAAAGACCGTACAGCGGGAGATGGGCTACGTCGCTGAGAAACAAGTCGCAAAGAGAACACGCTTTCGTAATTTCAACCGCCACTCCCACCTCAAAGACTACATGGTAGTAGAAGTGGATACCATCGGCAATCCCAGAGCCATCACTATCCCGCAGAATAAAATTAATATTAGCCAACTCGAACTGGAAGCCTTAGTAGAAAGGGCCTTGGGCGGTAGGGGCAACAGCGGAGAGATCAGGTTTAACCAACGAGGAACGTTCTATTACCTACTGTTCCACCTGGGTGCAAACGGGGAAAAAATGTTGGTCTTTGCGGATAAAGCCGCAATCACCATCCACTTTTTCTATAAAGTCTTGTCTATGATATCTGTCAGCTTATTGTTGGTGTTCTGCGGCAGTTGGTTCATCTCCGGTAAAGCCTTGAAACCAATTAACAAGGCCTGGCAAAGGCAGATGGAATTTACCGCCGACGCCTCCCACGAACTTCGGACTCCACTATCCGTCATCCGAACCAATCTGGAGTTAGTCATGGATAATCAGGAGCAAACCGTGGTCAGCCAAGACCGTTGGCTTATGAACATCAAAATTGAAACAGACCGCTTGATCCGACTAGTGGAGAACCTGCTTACTCTAGCTCGATCCGATGCCCACCAACAAACCATGGAAACAAGCTGTTTCTACCTGGACGAGGCCTTGATGGAGATAATTACACCCCATCAACCCTTGGCTTTAAGCAAAAACATCCTCCTTACCACTGACTTCGAATCCAAAGTGGAGATGGTCGGTGACAAAAACCGCTTCAAGCAGTTGACAGTCATCTTATTGGACAACGCCATCAAGTACACCCATGACGGCGGCCGAATAGAGATCTTACTGCATAAAAAAGAAAAAATGGTAGAGTTGGTCGTCTCCGATAGCGGCATCGGCATCGCCAAAGAACATATACCCAAGATCTTTGACCGTTTTTACCGAGTGGACCCCGCCCGCTCCCATATAGGCGCTGGCTTGGGACTGGCTATTGCCCAGTGGATTGTAAAGGAGCATGGAGGAACGATATCCGCAGAAAGCGTGGTCGATAAGGGGACACGGTTTATCATCAAACTGCCATTACGCTATGACTCTTTGTTCACCACATGCCGCTGCGGTAAATAACGGCTTGATAGTATAGGGCCAGGTGATGAATGAAAAAGAGCCATCCTTCTATTCCTTGAAATCGCGTTGGGGCAGAAATGAATCGATTGGCGGGGTGTAGGAGAACCGTTAACCTGTTTTTTCGCTACCTCTTCCAACTCGGATCGATAATTCTCCAACGACTCAATTTTTTAAGAGATCACCCGGTCAGATCCCTAATTGTATCGTCAACGATTGTCATATTCTCCGTTCAAACTAAAACCCGGTCGGATGACCGGGTTTTAGAACGTCCTAATCTTAGCCCAGAGTTTTAATCCATATCCAGGATGGATAAAGAGTGAGACGTTCAGGATGAACTCAGTCGAACCCCATATCCAGGATGGATAAAGATCTCGTCTCGTACGTCCATGAAGACTCGACTTCCGGACGTCCTGTCCTAGAGTGAGACGTTCAAGGATGAACTCAGTCGAACCTAAACCCAGGAAGGTTCAGAGTTTTCTTAGACATGGATGTCGGAAGAAAACCCTGGGTGGACAGATCGACCTCACTCCTCCATCCGACGTAATATCTCCCCCATCTTCCGTTGCACCTCGTTACTCCTCCGGTGATCCTCCATGATCCTCCGGCACCACAGCCTCGCCTCCTCGTCTCTTCCCAGTTGGATCAGGGACTCCGGTAAAAGACTGATGGACTCGGCCCGCCAGTTCTTCGAGTCTTTGATATAGGCTTTCTTCATCAAATTAAAACAGGCTTCATAATCCTCCATCGCATAGGCAGCCCGCGCATTTTTGTAGAGAATCTCAAGGTGCTCCGGGTATTTATTCAACACGGTCCCATAACAGATTCTTGCTTTCTCCGGTCGTTCCGCCGCCATCCATGCATCGCCTTTAAAGAGTTGAAAAGCAGAAGGTGACAGCGCGAACATCAGCGCAGTTCCAATGATTAACATGAAATTTCCAACAGCCATAAGCTTCGTCGCACGAACCATCGATGGCTTTTGTTGGCGATATCTCATGTGCACAGAGACGCTCATCAGGACCAAACAGCTTAATAAACCCGCAACCATCGCGATAAAGGCCGCCAGATTCATGGCATACCCTTTAAGGATGGGGATCAGAAAGTAGATATAGGCGACAGCGAAGAGGCCCAGGAAGACGAATCCCAGCTGGGCACGGGATTCTTTGGGCGTGGGGATCATCATGGTGATAACCTCCCGGGATACATCGGCCGAAGATGATGAATGGACCAAACGACTGACAAAACTCCGATAGGTCTGATTGTTCTTTGGCGCGATCACCCATTCCCTCTCCGGACCATTCTCCGAACGAAAACACACCCTCACGCCTCCGTAACCCGCCAACACCTTTCCGCGGGTCCGAATCGTAAGAATCCGATCCCAGGGAACCATCTCAAAGTTTTGGTGTAGTCCTTCCGCCGTCAAGCGCCACGGGCCATAGCGGATCTCGCCCATCCCTTCGGTCTCCCGAAGAAACGCTTGATGCTTTCGCTCCGTCAAGTTGGGGATCTGCTCCTGAAGCAATGATAAGAATTCATCGGGCTGATCCACCGAATAAAGTGCTATGATAAAGGTTTGTCTGGGTTTTGGATCCTTAAAGATTAGCTGAACCACGCGGGGATCATTGAACAATCCCTTCCCACGGATGGTCGTCTCCCCGATCTCAAAACCCTCCAACTCTTCCCAGCGCGCCACCCGCTCCGTCAAGGACAGAATAAAGCTGGGTCGAAGTCGAATCTCCTCTTCATTAACCTCAATAAAGGTTTTCTTCTTCAGATTGATGAAGGTAAATACCATGATCATCGTGAGCAAAAGCACCATGACCCCGCAGAGCAGATAGACCGGGATGATTTGAGCATTGATGCGTCTTAAGATGATTAAGACTGGCCAGAGGGATAAATTCGCCAATGAACTCAGGACCACAACGAGTTTAAGTTGGCGCTTAACCGCATCGCTGTAATAAAATAGCTGCTTCAATGCTCAACCTCCTCCGCATCGGTCATATACCATTATTCGCTAAGTTTTTCATTTTCCCTTGTCACAATAAAGAAGCCGAATCAAAGCGCTGCATTGATATGGAGAAGTATTTTTAATCCTTCGGCCATCATGGGGATAAAAAAACCCCAGAACGTAAAACTTTCCACCCCAAATATTTTTCAAACTTCAAACTTCAAACTTCAAAAAAAGCCCTCGTTCCCACCGAACAAGGGCTCTTACGCTTCATGCCTGAGATCCGGCAGATGTTTCTCCACCATGATCTCCCGGGCCTTCTCCACATCGTCCTTCATCTGCGCCACCAATTCCTGAGCTGAACCGAAGCGCTTCTCTGGGCGGATAAAGTTGAGAAACTCCACGGTCAGCCTCTGTCCATAGATATCTCTCTTAAAATCCAGGAGAAAGACCTCGATCAGCGGCGGGCACTCGGTGAAGGTCGGTTTGACCCCCACATTGGCCACGCCGAAACATTCCTCGTTCTCGTCGACCCAGGCTCTAACCAGGTAAACGCCGAAGCGTGGCACCAAACGATGGGCCTCCGCCTCCAGGTTCGCCGTGGGAAAGCCCAAGGTTCGTCCCCGCTTCTCTCCATCGATTACCGTTCCCGCCAGAGTAAAGGGGCGACCCAGGATAATACGGGCTTCCTCCGCATTCCCCTCCGCCAAGAGGTTCCGAACGCGCGTGGAGCTGATGATATCGCCGTTGTAACGAATGGCCGGAACCACCTCGGCCCGTACGTTGTGGCAGGCTGCATACTCCATCAGAAACTTGGTGTCCCCATGCCGTTTTTCGCCGCAACGGAAATCATGGCCCACCACAAAGCTGGCAGCCCCCTTCTCCATCAGACGAGTCAAAAAGTCCTCCGCTGTCATGTGGGAGAGATCCTCCGTAAACTCCAACAGCAAGATCTCGGGGATACCCATCCCGTGAATGGCCTGGATCCGTTCCTCCACGCTCATGAGAAGCGGCGGCCAATGATGACGGACCACTGCTGCGGTGTGATTGCGAAAAGTCACCACCAGCGGCGTCTCACCCCGTTCCTCCGCCGTCTCCAGCAAACGGGTGATAATCGCCTGGTGTCCCTGGTGCACCCCATCGAAGTTACCGATGGTCACCGCTCGAGCCACTCCCGCATTGATGGATCGAAAATCACGATATAGTTTCACGACGCAGCCCCCAAGAATAAAATATAAAGGCAAAAGAGAATAGGAAAAATAGTAAAACCCCTGCAAAGGCTTGGGTTACTCCCCCCTTTAGGGGAGAGCGAGAGAGAGGTTCGCACCTACTCCTTCATACGATGAAAGACCTTCACCGGTTGCCAACGGCCTTCACCGGTGGATTTTACGATCGCGATCAAGTCATCCGCGAAGACGCCCGCTGCGATAGTATCGATGGGAGCTGCCGACGGATGGATGATGGCACGGCCAAATCCCAAGTCATATACGTTTTGGTCCGTGAGCTCCAGGGATGGCAGATGATTCACTGCACGGGCTGGCGACAAGAGGTGAGCGCCCAACTCCCCCGCCTCCCCCCAAGCCTTGGCCTGCTCCAACTCGACCGCATCCTCCAGGGAAAATCCTCCGGAGGCTAAACGGTTTAGTTCGCGGAGGTGTGCACCGCAACCAAGATGCTCCCCCAGATCGTGACAGAGGGTTCGGATATAGGTTCCCTTCGAGCAACGGATCGTTAGCCATGGCCCATCCCCTGCCCGATACACCGGTTCGAGGGGTTCCGCCGGCTCCAAGGCAAAGATGGTGACGGGTCTGGCTTCCCGCTCCACGATTTGCCCCTGACGCGCCAATTCATAAAGGGGCCGACCATCCCGTTTGACCGCCGAGTACATGGGGGGAACTTGAAGAATATCTCCGCGAAAAGCCTTAAAAGCTTCTAAAAGCGCTTCACGGGCGATCTCAGCTTCGGGCTTAGAGAAGGTTGCAACACCGGTAAAATCCTGGGTGTCCGTGGCGCTTCCGAGGATTAAATGAGCGAGATAGACCTTGTCCGTTTCGTCCAGATAAGGAATAAGGCGCGTCGCCGCGCCGAAACAAAGCACTAAAACCCCTGTGGCTGTTGGATCCAACGTTCCCGTGTGACCCAGCCGCCGTTCCCTGCCCGCTCGGCGCATGATGGATACCACATCATGGGAGGTCATCCCCGATGGCTTATTAACCGCCAAAACACCATTGAGCCCAAGGGTCATGAAAGATTCCCGTCCTTAACATAGCTTAATAACTTTGTAATTGCCTCATCGAGCGGCGCCTGGATGGAACAACCCGCAGCGCGGGCATGTCCGCCACCGCCAAATGCTCCCGCCACTTTACTGACGTCGATGGAAGCTCCCGACCGCAGGCTGACTTTGATCTCGCCTGGCGCCAATTCTTTAAAGAAGATGCCCAGCTCCACACCGCTGACGGATCGGGCATAACTTACAAAACCCTCCGTCTCTTCCATCTCAATCTCATAACGCTGTAACATCTCATGGCTCAATGACAGCCACGCGATCCGACCATTGTCTTCCAACGTTAAAGTGCCGAGAACCTCAGCCAATAGACGTAACGAGGCAAAGCTCTTCTCTTCGTGAACCTGTTCGGATATATGAGACGGTGAAATATTGAAGTCATCCACCAAGGCGGAGGCGATCCGGAGCACCTTACCCGTGGTGTTGTTGAACCGAAAGAAGCCCGTGTCTGTCGCGATCGCGGTATAGATCGCCGTCGCCACCGCATTGGGCATCGGCATCCCAAACTCGGCCAGAATGTCGTAGACGATCTCCCCCGTCGCCGAGGCTTCGGAACGCACGAGACTAATATGGCCAAAGCCGGAGTTGGTGATATGATGATCGATATTGATCAGTAACGCGCCGATGGGCCATTCCGGTAAGGATAAACGCGCACGCTCAGCACAGTCCAATGCAATGACGACCTCTGGAGAGAAATCGGATTTCATCTCCCGTACCATCCTGTCGCTGCCTTCCAAAAACCGATAGACCGTCGGAACGCCTTCCGGACAGACCATCTGGACGTCCTTTCCCATGGCCATCAACGATAAACCTAGGGCTAATACCGAGCCAATGGCATCGCCGTCGGGGTTTAGATGACACCCCAACAAAAACCGTTGATGCCTATCAACAACCTCTCTTAGCTCATTCTCCGGATTCTCTTTCACGCTCATTCTCCTCCTGAGACTGGATTTGGTTAAGGAGCGTGAGGATCCGCGCTCCCTCCTCCAAGGAAGTGTCGGATACAAAATGAAGCTCCGGCGTGTGACGTAATCGCACCCGCTTGCCGATTTCACTCCGAATAAATCCTTTGGCGCTTTCCAAACCCGCCATGGTATCTTTTCTTTGCTGCTCATCTCCGAGAACACTGATGAAAACCTTCACATGGCTCATGTCATTCGAGACCCGGACAGCCGTCACCGAAGCGAACCCAATGCGGGGATCCTTAATCTCCCGTTGAAGAAGTTTACCCAGTTCTTCCTTCATAATCTCCTGTATCCGCTCGACACGATGTTCGGCCAAGGTTATCACTCCTTATCGGGCATCAGCCGGCGCCCATGGTACGTTTGACCTCTTCCATGGTAAAGACCTCGATGACATCATTCTCCTTGATGTCATTGAACCGCTCGATCCCGATACCGCATTCAAAACCGGAAGCGACTTCCCGCGCATCATCTTTGAATCGTTTTAGGGATTCGATCTTGCCTTCGAAGATAACCACATTGTCCCTGAGGATACGGACTTCGCCGTTTCGCGTGATCTTACCTTCCGTTACAAAGCAACCGGCGATGGTTCCTGCTTTAGGAACTTTAAAGGTAGCTCGAACCTCTGCGCGGCCCAAGACAACCTCTTGAAATTCGGGAGCCAGTAAACCTTCCATGGCCTTTTGCACATCTTCTATAGCGTTATAGATGACACGGTAGAGGCGGACATCCACCTTCTCCCGCTCTTGCGTACGTTTGGCCATGGGATTAGGCCGGACGTTAAAGCCAATAACGATGGCATTAGAGGCGGAAGCCAGCACCACATCGGTCTCGCCGATGGCGCCGACGCCACTGTGAATAACCCGGACCCGGACTTCGTCATTGGAAAGACGCTCTAAAGACTGGCGAAGCGCCTCGATGGAGCCATGAACATCGGCTTTGAGCACGATATTGAGATCCTTGATCTCGCCCTCTTTGATCCGGCTAAAGAGATCGTCCAAAGTGACCTTTTGGTTCTTCTTCAACTCGGTCTCACGTTTGTATTGTTGCCGTTTGGCTGCCAATTGACGCGCGATCCGATCATCGACTTTGTTGAAGACGTCCCCGGCTTCAGGCAACTCTTCCAGACCAATGATCTCCACCGGCACCGAAGGACCGGCTTTCTTCACGCGTTTACCCTTATCGTTGACGAGAGCCCGCACCTTGCCAAAGACCGAACCAGCCACGATACTGTCACCCACCTCGAGGGTGCCCGTCTGCACGAGGACCGTCGCCACAGGACCGCGACCCTTATCCAGCTGGGATTCGATGACCGTTCCCTTGGCCGGGCGATTTGGATTCGCCTTCAGCTCCTTCATCTCCGCCACGAGGAGAATCATCTCCAAGAGGTTATCGATACCGGTCTTCTCCTTTGCCGAGACCGGAACACAGATGGTTTCGCCGCCCCATTCCTCTGCAACCAGTTCATGCTCGGTCAATTCTTGCTTGACCCGATCCGGATTGGCTCCTGGTTTATCCATCTTGTTGACGGCAACAATGATGGGAATCCCCGCAGCCTTCGCATGGTTGATGGCCTCTACCGTTTGGGGCATGACGCCGTCATCAGCCGCCACCACCAAGATGGCAATATCCGTGACTTGAGCTCCACGCGCCCGCATGGCTGTAAAGGCCTCGTGACCCGGAGTATCCAGGAACGTAATCTTCTTTTCCCCGACGGGAACCTGGTAAGCACCGATATGCTGAGTAATTCCTCCGGCCTCTTGGGACGTGACATTCGCCTCTCGAATAACGTCGAGCAGCGATGTCTTGCCGTGATCCACGTGACCCATGATGGTCACCACCGGCCAGCGGGGCTTTAAGTCTTCGGGATTATCATTGACCTCCTCGACTTGGAGGATCTCTTCCTGGGTTTTGGCGGCTTTGACCTCGACGCCAAGCTCTTGCCCCACAAGAGTCGCCGTATCAATATCGATCTCCTGGTTGATGGTGGCCATCACACCAAGGAGCATCAATTTCTTGATTATTTCCGTAGCGGCCACTTCCAGAGTCTGAGCAAACTCTTTAACGGTAATCGACGCCGGTATCTCCACGGATTTAACATTAGTCAACGGACGATTGGGTTGTGGAGCCGCCGGGCGCCTTCCACCGGCAAAATTGCCTCGCCCATCTTGACGATGATGACCGCCTTGATAGTCACGGCGATTATTGGATTGATGGCCTCGGCCATGGGCATTTCCTGGATTACGCTGACCTTGAGGTGCATTGCCTCGCCCTTGATTACCACCTGGGGAATGATTGGGTCGTGGACCCCCTGCTTGACCGCCGGGCCGTTGGCCGACACCAGGAGCGGGACGTTGACCCATGGGAGCTCCACCCGGTCGGGGTGCTCCGCCTGGTCGAGGCGCTCCACCCGGCCTGGGTGCGCCACCTTGCATCGGCGGGCGTTGTCCTTGACCCGGAGCCATCGGCCGTTGTCCTTGACCCACGGGGCGTTGTTGCTGTTGCGGTGGACGATTGCCCATTGGTGCGCCTTGCGGTCCGGCCGGACGAGGTCTGGGTTGATCTCCTCCCTGCTGAGGAAGGTTATTGGGTCGAGCGTTTTGGTGCTGTCCGGGCCGAGGTCCCCCTTGCGGAGCCATTCCAGGTCGTGACGGACCCGTTTGGGGTTGTCGATTGGGTCCAGGTGCACCTGGAGTTTGTGGACGCGGAGCAGGGGCGCCAGTCCGAGCATTGGCGTTGGGTTGAACGGGCTTAGCGGCTTGAACCGGGGGCTTAGCGGCCGGAGCAGGTTCTCTGGGCGCTTCTTTCCTAGGTTTTTCCGCTTGCGGTTTGGGTGCTACAGGTTTTTCTGTATGCGTACTGGGAAATGTCTTCCGAATACGCTCCAGATAATCATCCTCCACTGTGCTCATGTGATTCTTGACATTGGCTCCCATATCATTAAGGACGATCATCAGGTCCTTACTTTGGATTCCCAATTCTTTGCTTAATTCATGAACTCGAATTTTCGTCATAAGACCACCTCCGTTATTCCTCGGGACGCGCCAATCGCCGAATTGCTGCAGCGAACTCCCGGGAAGTCACAGCCAGTACAGCGCGTTCATCCCGGCCAATGGCATGCCCCAGCTGCCCCCGGTTCCCGTAGTCGATCCATGGTACATCATGGCGTCGACAGAGGTGTTCCAGGGCATCACGGCTGTTAAATGCCAGATCCGTTGATAATATCACCAAATATGCACGGCCTTTTTTGATGGCGATCTCCGTTGCCATCGTTCCCACCGCCAAGCGTCCTGCACGGCGGGCTAAGCCGATTAGACTATCAATTTTAGAGGTTTCGCTCAATGATCTGCTTCACCTCGTCGCGAAGGGCTTCCTTGTTTTCCTGAGAAACCGCCGTCTCCAGGGTTCTGCTTAAGACCTCGCCTTTCATGGCCTTCTCGAGACACTCCACAGTCTTACAGATATACGTCCCCCGACCGGATTTTTTACCGGAAACATCCACTTCGACCTGACCTTCTGGAGTCCTTACGATGCGCAGCATCTCTTTTTTCCCACGGACTGTCCGGCATCCGATACACGTACGCTGCGGAACCTTCTTCGTCTTCATCGTATTTAAGCTTCATCCCCCTTCTTGCCCCGTTTGGAACGACCGGAGGTTTCGGCCTTTTCATTAGCAGGTTTACTCTTTTTCGCAGCGGTCTTTGGTGCCTCCGTTTTTTCCTTTGCGGTTTTCTTCTTTAATTCGGCAGCCAAAAGCTGACCCAGGGTAAAGCCACCTTCATCGCTGCTGAAGACGACTGCGCTCTCGTCTGTGGGTGTTTCAGAATCACCGTCTTCACCTTGATAAATATCGGTAAAGATGTCAATGCCCTCTTCAACCTCATCGGCAAGGCTCTGGGAACGGTCTCGCCGTTTTGCCTTGGGCTTCTTAACTTTCTTCTTGAACTCTTCTTCCACGGGTTCCGCTTCCGACTCTTCGACGTCGAAAGTCTCATCGTCATAGACTTCTTCGTCATACTCCTGGGGCTCGGTCTCTGCCGCAACGTATTCTTCTTCGTCTTCAAAGCCTTCTTCGGCGGGAACCTCTTCAGGATATTCCTCATAGGTCTCATAGGATTCATCCTGAGCTTCCGTGGGATAGAGAGCTTCTTCTTCGTCGATCATGGCTTGAATATCATTCCAAGCTGCTTCAGCCTGGGACTCGCTCTTAATATCGATCTTCCAGCCCGTAAGTTTGGCAGCCAAACGGGCGTTCTGACCTTCCTTACCGATGGCAAGGGAGAGTTGATAATCGGGAACGATTACCAACGCCGTTTTTCGGCTGGCAAAGAGTTTGACGTCCGACACCTTAGCCGGGCTTAACGCCTTAATAATAAAGAGAACCGGATCGTTGTTCCAGGGAATCACATCGATCTTCTCTCCTTTGAGTTCACGAACGATCATCTGAACTCGAGCTCCTTTGGAACCGACGCAAGCTCCCACAGGATCCACATTGTCATAACGGCTATAAACCGCCACCTTTGAGCGGGCGCCCGGCTCCCGTGAGACGGATTTGATCTCGACGATACCCTCCTGGATCTCCGGCACTTCCAATTCGAAGAGACGCTTTAGCAGACCGTTGCGGGTTCGCGAAAGGATAACTTGCGGTCCTTTGGAACTCTTTTTGACCTCCACGAGGTAGGTCTTGAGTCGTGTACCCTGCTCGTAGCGTTCACCGGGAATCTGTTCGCTAGGCGGCAGAATCGCCTCGACGCGTCCGAGATCAATATAGACATTACGCTGTTCAAAACGTTGCACTATCCCCGTGATAATATCGCCGACCCGATTGGAGAACTCATCATGAACCATGGAACGCTCAGCCTCACGAATCCGCTGAACCACAACTTGTTTTGCGGTTTGGGCAGCAATGCGGCCGAATTCCTTCGGAAAGATTTCAATCTCCACCATATCGCCGATTTGGTAGGAAGGATCGTATTCTCCCGCTTGATCCAGCGTTAACTCCAATCGCTCGTCCTCGACCTCTTCCACCACCATCTTATAGGAAAAGACTCGAAAATCACCGGTCTCATGGTTCAAATGGACCTTGATGTTTTGGTGATTCTTTTGGTCTTTCTTATAGGCGGAGGATAATGCTGTTTCAATAGCATCGATTAGAATTGCTTTCGAGATCCCTTTCTCCTTTTCCACCATGTCTAACGCTTCGATGAGTTCACGATTCATTTGATTTCCTCCTCACGAATCACCGCCGGAGAGGCGGCCAATACGGCGTTTTTATCTTCGAATGAATTACCAATCCGGAGCAAGTCTTGCTCGGCTGATCGCAGGCCAGGGAAGGGTAATACCCTCTCCATCCACCTCAATTATCACGCCGCCTTCTCCGTCGTCGGACCATCCCACCAACTTGCCAAGCCATTTTTTCTTCTCCATGATCTTCGTATGCAGACGGATCTCAACCTTTTCACCGGCAAACCGCTGAAAGTCCGCGGGTTTCTTTAACGGGCGATCTAAGCCCGGAGAAGATACTTCTAATAGATATGCTCCAGTGATCGGATCCACCTCATCCAACTTTGCATCCAGAGCACGGCTGAATCGCTCACAGTCATTGGAGGTAATGCCGTCGGGCTGATCGATGGTGACACGAAGCACCGCATCGGCGCCTTCCTTCGCATAGGTGACATCAACGACTTCATACCCGAGTTGCTCTCCGATGGACTCCGCCAACGGTGTAACGAGCCCCTCTACACGCCCCATAACGAGTCCTCCCTTTTTCAATTAGGTCCAGGGATAGCTTGTGTTTCCGAAACCCTGTTTTATGCCGGGAATACAAGAGGAAAGAGTGGGCCGCGACCCACTCTCTCTCGTACAGTGTAATTTTACCATATGGAGCGCGCTTTGACAAGGATTATCATGACCCGAGCTTATACTATAGCGAAAAATACGGCAATATGCAAAGGATTGTCATATAAATCCATCTAAATCATGGACTATCGATTCGAATCTCTGTCACGCCTTGAGACTTGCGATTTTGAGTAAAATAGGGTAAGTTAAGGAAAGATGATGATCCGGTTAATATTACAATTATCCTATGGTCTGAAAGATCTAGATATTCATTAGCTGTGGGGTGTTGAGGATTGAACGATTATTACCGCCGGTTTAAGCATTTTTTGTACCGTGATTTTACCCCTTTGACGAAGCTCGCCATTATCGCCGCGTTTTTTTTCTCTTTATTATCGCTCTCGAGAATTCTTCCGCTGCCGCTATGGTTTGAATCCAACGCGTTGTTCTTTAGGCCCTGGACGCTTTTGACATACCCCTTAATTAACACGGAGATATTCTCCCTAATCTTTGGCGGCCTATGGCTTTGGTTCATCGGTTCCGGCCTGGAAAGAACCTGGGGAACTCCTCGGTACGGCTTTTTCATCCTATTTACAACGCTTGGAACCGCGTTATCCACCGCGGTAATTAGTTTGTTTCTCAGACTACCCGCCATCCTTTATGGATTATGGATCCCATTGGTGGGTATCACTTGGGCCTGGGCTGACCTTCACCCCGATCGCGAGCTGCTTTTCTGGGGTATTCTTCCCGTAAAAGCACGTTGGCTCGCCTGGATTCAAGCCGCTTTGGTCTTCTTCCCCTTTGCCCGACTTCATTTGGCATTGGGTCTGGCCGTACTGGTAGGGATCCCCATCTCATACCTCTTTCGTGGAAAGGGCCCCTTCTCACCCTGGAGACGGTGGACGCCCGGGAGGTTCTCCCTCAAATCCTGGTGGGAGCACCGACGCCGCGAGAAACGAAGGAACAGATTTAAAGTCGTTAAATAGCCCACGTTACTTCCCTCTTCCTTTAAAGGAAGAGGATTTCTTTTATTAACCATTAATATTCCGGTAAAAACCTTTGACTTTCTACCAAACAAAGCATACAATGCTATTGTTATATCGTTCGATTTCGAACCTTTTTTCTCCTAAAGGAGGGTTTGTCTTGCGTGACGCAAAGATCGAAGAGATTCAACGGTTACTGACCATGGAATTTATCCCGCTTTTTCACCGCAAGATCGGCGCCATCATCCGAATGGAAGCCGATATTAAGCCTCGGTGCAACAAAAACCAGAAGAAGGCTCTGTTGATTATCGACCATCGGCGACGGATTACAGCCAGCGATCTCGGTCATTGCCTGGACCTGCGAAAAGGGAGTCTAAGCACGCTCATTGTCGCCTTGGAGAAATATCAGTTTATTAAAAGAACGATGGATCCTGATGACAAACGAAAGAGTTGGCTAAGCTTAACACCTGCTGGAGAAAGTTATCTCAAGGATCTGAAAGGCCATCATCTGCGGCAACTCATTGAGAGATTCGAACCGCTCCCCAGCGAAGATCTTGACCGTATCATCGGTGACCTTAGCAACCTGGTGTCGCATCTCCAACAACTTTAATCCTGCACAAAATCAACGACCATTATCTGATAAAAGGAGTTATTATAAATGAGCCATTCCAAACAATTAGGCGAGGGCCCCATCCCGCAGCTTCTCCTGAAATTCTCGATCCCCGCGATTATTGGCATGATGGTCACCGCCCTATATAATGTGGTGGACCGGATCTTCGTCGGCCAGGGCGTCGGTTCAGAAGCCCTCGCCGGCATCAGCATCAGCTTTCCGTTCATGATTCTTATGATGGCCTTCGGGATGTTAACGGGTTTAGGCGGTACAGCGTTGATCTCGATTCGCCTAGGCGAACAAAAGAAAGAAGAGGCCGAAGTTATTTTGGGCAATGCCATCTCCCTACTCGTGGGAGTCTCGTTTACTCTCTCCATGATCGGGCTCGTCTTTCTCGATCCATTACTCAAAATCTTTGGAGCCAGTCCAGAGATCCTTCCCTACGCCCGTGAGTATCTCCGGGTTATACTCTACGGCGGTGTCTTTGGCAGCATATCCTTTGGTATGAATCATATGATCCGCGGCGAAGGGAATCCTCGTGTGGCGATGTTTACGATGCTGCTTGGGGCGATCCTCAATATGATCCTCGATCCCATCTTCATCTTTATCTTCAAATGGGGCATCGCCGGAGCAGCCTGGGCCACCATTATATCTCAAGCCGCCTCCGCCGCCTGGGTTATCTCCTATTACCTTCGCGGCAAGAGCACACTAAAGATTCTTCCGGCCAATTTTAAACTGCGATCCGCCATCGTCCGGCGCATCTTGGCGATAGGCTCCGCTCCATTCACGCTCCAGGTGGCCGCCAGTATGGTGACGATCATCTTAAACCATAGCCTGCGTTATTACGGTGGCGACATTGCTATCGCCGCCATGAATGTGATCAACAGCATCGTCATGCTCATCCTGATGCCTATCTTTGGAATCAACCAAGGCGCACAGCCCATTATCGGATATAACTACGGCGCCCGTCAGTTTAACCGGGTCAAAAAGACACTGACTTTGGCTATTACAGGAGCTACCGGCATTGTGTTATTGGGTTTTCTGATGGTCCAGATCTTTTCAGTCCAACTCATTAGTCTATTCAACGCGAAAGACACTGAACTGATCCGTCTGGGATCCCACGCATTACGAATCTTCCTGGCCATGTTGCCCATCGTCGGTTTTCAGATCGTCAGCAGCACCTATTTCCAAGCGACAGGCAAGCCCTTGCAAGCTATGGTGCTCAGCCTCTCGCGCCAAGTGATCTTCCTGGCCCCCGCCGTGCTTCTTCTCCCCCGTTTCTTCGGCTTTGAAGGCATATTATATGCGGGCCCCATCTCTGATTTCCTGGCCTCTATCGTCGCCGGCTTCTGGCTCTTTTATGAACTTCGTCATCTCGACGCCCGGCATGTGAAAGAGACCCAGGCGACAGAACTCGAGTTAAGTTCTGTAGAAGTAAGCTAAAGCCATTTATTTAGCAAAATGGGCTTGGCAATTGCCGGGTCCTTTTTTACTGAGTCAAATCATTCAATGTTATAATAAAGTAGAATCAGCTGGATAGGAGTCAGAAGACAGGAGTCAGTAGTCAGAATGCTCGGATAAAGCAATTCGATAATAAATTGTGTTGAGCTAACCATAGACGCACTCTACCTAGAAAATACCCTATGTCGTCCACGCCAACTTAAGATTTTCATTCCTTCGCTTGCGTCAACGGTTGTTGACGTGGCCGACTACTTAGAAAATACCCCTTGTCGTCCTCGTCAGCTTGAATTTTAATCGTTTCACGTGCGTCAGCGGAAGCTGACGTGGCCGACTACTTAGAAAATGCCTCTGGAGTACCCTCACCCCTAACCCCTCTCC
>OBJA01000341.1_pt1 | contig 42646 bp, 40 predicted proteins | sample 1519751 | NCBI WGS metagenome assembly OBJA01 (sample SAMEA3881238, study PRJEB22517) | soil metagenome | biome: lake sediment; feature: soda lake sediment; material: sediment, water from around vicinity | place: India | collected 2013-12-23 | depth 3 m
TTTAATCAGAATAAAAGCCGCTGCTGATAATTTCGCGCCATTCCGAAATTGGTCGACTTGGTCGTGTTTCTGGTACGCGCGAGATAGTAATGAATGATCTTCCATACATTCTCGTCTATCAGGTAACCAGTAAGGATATTCGTATCCTGGCTGCCATGCATACAGCCAGAAAATGGCCCCAAAATTTTAAACGTTCTCACTAATATATAGTCGCACATGGAATTTATCCCGAAAATTGGGATAATGCGATTGAATCATTTCCAGTAATGGCTGGAGAATAATCCAAGCGATGCGTTCGTACCTTACCGCATCTACCGCGTTTACCACTTGCTGCTGACCTGACACGAGATTTCTTCTCATGAATCCGTGCCAGATCAATAAATTATGTTGTTGGCAGATCTCAGTAATTGTACTGCATGCTCACCAGAAAATTACGCGGTGCGCCATACCAGTTGAGCCTTTCACTGGTTCCGATAGTCTGATAGTATTTTTTGTCGAAGATATTATTGACGTTGAGGATCGCAGACCACTGTCTATTGAGCCGGTATTGTGCAAACAGGTCGACCAGCACATAGCCGGGCTCGCTAAATTCAAATGGAATCGGAGTACCATCGTATAACCCAGTAGCCCGGTTATACGATATCGCTGATCCCTTTTGGTAGTTCGAACTTTGTGCGGTGATGCCACCGCCCAGTTTCAGGCCGTTCAGTATGCCTCTCAACTCATAACTCGACCATAATTTGAAGAGATGTTTGGGCGTAACCGTACTATATCGGGTGTTGTCTGCCTTATTTTCATTATCGTTGAACGTGTAGCCAGCCTGAATCTGCCAACCAGACGTGATCTCACCACTGACCTCAATGTCCAGACCCCGACTCGTGATGCGTCCGTCATCGAGCCAACAACAGTTACTGCCTTGGCTGCCAGAAGTAGGAGGATAGGCTGGATCCCGTACTGCCTGGCCGTTGCGCTTGATTGAGAAGAAAGCAAGCGCTGCATTTAATCGTTCATTGAACAGACTGCCTTTGACACCGATTTCATAGCTGCGTCCGGTGATAGGTTCAAGTGATGTGCCGGGCAGAGGCCCTTTAAGGCTGCTTGCCTGTGATTTGTAGGTTTCAGCGATGCTGCCATAGGTAGACCATTGTTTTGTAATATCAAAAACCAGGCCCAGGTATGGCGTAAAAATCATGTTATCTTCGTATTTTGTTAAAGATGTGGACTTAATATCTCCCGTATTCTGGTCAAAGCTATCAAAGACATTATCATATTTATACCAGCTTAATCGTCCGCCGAGAATCAGCTTCAGAGGATTTGTGACTTGAGCCACGAGTGATCCATATATACCTTTTTGTACAATTTTTGGCTTAGCCTTGGAAAAAAGAATGTAGGGCTCATTTGAAGCATAGTCGGCTGGGTTAAATTCGAAAATATTGGGAGAAGGATAATTAAAAGGACGATCTCGGGTTATAAAAGGGGAGGTACGTCTGTTGATATTTGCACCCAAGGTCAGCTTGTGTTGGCGGCCAAGCAGATGGAATGCTCCCTTCAGCACGGCATCGAGTGTTTGTTGTGTTTCCTGGTAATTGAAATCCTGATCATAACCCTCCGGGCCTGTTAGGGTAACCGGATCAACCGGCCCAAACCATGATAAATTCGTACGACTATTCCTGCTTTTCGCGTGCGATGCCTCGATACCCAGAGTCCAATCTGTACCGATTGCCTGGTCAAGGCGGACGAACTGTTTATTGTTTTTTCTCAGCCAGCGATCATCGGGTCCGCCGAAATAGAAGCTGCGCCGTAGTCCAAGATCTTCTCCATTTGAATAGCGTGGCAGACCCCAACTCATATATCCATCCTGATCCTGGCGCATAACATCGCCGCCCACAGTAAGCAGGGTACTGTCGGTGATATCCGCTTCGACGATGCCATAAAACAGAGCTTTGTCGCTCTTGCCGTAATCATAGAAATATTTCCGATCCTCATAAACACCGACCAGGCGCCCGCGAATACGCCCTGCCATGATCGATCCACCGACGTCCAGTTCGCCACGATAGTTATTCCAGCTGCCCGCATGGGCCAGCGCCTTCACCTGAAGCTGCTTCGTTGGCTTCTTGCGTATGAGATTAATGACACCACCAGGTTCGCCTGAAGTACCGTAGAGTGCGTCGGAACCACGTAAAACCTCGACATGATCGAACATAGCGAGATCCAGCTGTGATGTGTTGAGACCGTTGTTGTACAGACCTGCTCCATACAATGGACTGTTACCGTCGATCTGATAATTCGTGATCTGGAAACCTCGCGAAAAGAAGGATGAAGTCATGGTAGTATCTTGCCGGACTGTAACGCCCGGTGTGTACGCCAAAACATCATCTACCGTCTTCAACTGCTGATCATCAATACGCTGGCGCGTCATCACCGTAACAGTTTGCGGCAGTTCTTTGAGGTTTTGGCCTTTACCGTAAGAAGACTGGTTAGTCGTATAGGAACCGGTGCCTTCGGTGGTAATCCCCTTATTTGCTGAGGCTGCCACTACCATGACCGGTAGGGTCGTGGTGTTTCCGCTTTCCACAGAAGAGACAGAGACCGCTTGCAGGGAATATACGCCGCCAGCGTTGCGTATAACCTGCAGCCCCTGTCCGCGCAATAACTGGGCAAATCCTTCTTGCACGGTAAAGCTGCCAGTCAGACCTTTCGTGGTTTTTCCCTGAATCAGTGCTGAATCCACCGATAATTCTATTCCCGCTGTGCTGGCAAAGCGGGTCAGCGCCTGCTCCAGTGGGCCGGAAGGTACGTTATAAGCGCGTTTTGGTTCAGCGGTGCCCCGGTCGGCAGATTGTGCAGATACTGGGGGTGTCGTGACAGTCAGGGCGCTGAATGTCAGCCCTATCAGGAGTACTGCTCGGACTGCGATAGCAGTCGCGGTCGATGGAAACAGATAAGTGTGGCGGCCGGTTTGTGAGATGAATGGCGGAGAAATCCGCTTCTGTTTTTTGCTGCATGCCATGATTGGATCCTTTTTGTTGGGAAGATTTTTTGAGGTATTCATCATGTCTTCCGAACGAAAAGGTAAAACCCTCAATACAAAGTACCATCTGTTCATTGTTACGGTATTTTCCGAATTGCGGTGTTGCTGTATGACTCGCAATAACAGGGATTTTATGTAGCCGTGGTAATAATTTATTGACTGCCATCTTCCTATACTTGGGCTTCCGTCTGGAACAGACATATTTTGGACAAAGAGGAGAGGGATAGAAACCAGAGTCGTCTTGGGTTTTTACGAGGCAGCACGCCGAAGCATGAAGTGTGTGCACTTGATTGTGGGCTCTGTTATATAAACAATAAGACTCGTTTGTATTCGTGTTTGCGTCTGTGCTCTTGGCATCCAAGATGAATTATTTTCACAATCTCGGATCATAAATACCGATGACGAGCAAATGATCCGTATGACATGCGGATCGCAGATTGCCTGAGTTCTCATCGAGACCGGTGGAAACATTCGAGAGTGTTCTCCGGGGTACGGGGGATGTGCCGTTCTGCCCTCTGCCAGTTATATTTGGGAGAGGATTTTTATGTCCAATTGTTCTCTCGATGGCAGCGGTTCACGCCAAGAGGGTGGAACAGCTGATTGTCATTTGAACAACCCCGTCGTTTTTTATCAAACCTTAACTTTATAAGGAGTTTTTTTATGACTAAGAATCTGTTTAGAAGCGCCATTCTGATTGTTTCCGTTGCCCTGGTTGGATCAGCCGCCGCCGCGGACTGTGAAACTACTGTTGAAGCCAACGACGCCATGCAGTACAACACGTCTGAAATCACTGTCGATCAAAGTTGTCAGGAATTTACAGTGCATCTCAAGCACGTGGGAAAACTTCCCGTGGCATCCATGGGGCACAACTGGGTATTGAGCAAAACCGCTGACGTCGAGGCCGTTAGTAAGGATGCGATTGCGGCGGGAGCGGGCAATGGTTATCTCAAGGCCGATGATTCGAGGGTTATTGCACATACCAAACTGCTGGGTGGTGGGGAGGAGGATTCAGTCACTTTTGAGACCAGCAAACTGAAAAGCGGTGAGGACTACGAGTTCTTCTGCTCCTTTCCCGGGCACCACGCTCTAATGAAGGGCCATCTCAAGTTCTGAGTCTTGCTTTGAGAGGGGGTGCTCTGGCAGTTCGGCGCTCTCTCACAACTCAACCTGGTCGGATGCAGGGCAACCAGCAAGACTTTATTTGCGCCAGATTCTCTGGTTGGCTCTGCTTTACGCGACAGCACACACAGTATGCCCTGCTATGCTAGAGCAATGCCAGGGTGCCTGCCGGTATGCTGTTACTGATCAGCGATCCTCCAAGGTCTATTTGGACCTTGCAAGCTGCTAAACAGCTACTGCGCCTGGACTGTTACCCAGTAGCGCGTGCGATAGACTACTCGGACGGGCAGACCAAGTGTGAGATTGAGTAATGCGCGATCCGTGTCATGCAACGGGAATACGCCAGTCACTCGCAGGTCGGCGACGGCGGAATCACAGCGCAGCAGGCCGGATCGATAGCGACTCAGTTCAGCGAGAAAATCTGCGATACGCATATTTTCTGCCACCAGCACACCTCTGGACCAGGCGGCAGCGCTTTCTTGCACGGTAATGGGTGACATCACCTGTTTAACGGAGAAAGTAGTGTGCTGTCCGGCATCTACCCGGACGGCAGTATCGATGGCATGTTCAGGATGGATTTCGACGGTTCCTTCAAATACAGTGACGCGGGAGACATCAGCATCCTGCCGTACAATGAAGCGGGTACCAAGTGCTTCTATCATGCCTTGGCGACTTTGGACACGGAATGGACGGTAGGCTGTTGCGTAATCCGGGGCGGTCGTGATCAGTATCTCGCCTGACCGCAGAATGATGCGGCGTTCTTGATTATCAAAATACACATCGATGGCCGTGGCGGTATTGAGAATGATATGAGTGCCATCGACCAGTGCGATCTCACGAATTTCACCGGTCTGAGTGCTGTAATCGGAGAAAGCAAATTCCCAGGTATCGCTTTCACGTACCTGATACATCGCACCACCGGCCACAGTGATCAACCCCAGCAGCTTCAATGCCTGACGTCGCGTGGTATACGCCGTGACAGCCGGTTCACGCAGGGCGTGGCGCGCAATTTCACGGGGTATGCCATGTAACTTGTCTTCCATGAGCTGCAGGCGATTCCATGCTCGTTCGTGATCAGGGCGCAGAGCACGCCATTGTTCGCAGGCTGCCTTATCGTCATCGCTGGCTTCGCCCGACCATAAACGGGCCATCCACTCGGAAGCCCGTTGAACGATAGCGGGATCGATAGGAGAATCGATGACAGACGAACTGATCTGTGATTGTGAGGCTGAGGGTGTTTCGTCAGTTTTGCGACTCATACAAAGCCTGATAACAAGCCTGCAGACCGGTAGCGATATATTTCTCGACTGACGATAAAGAAACATGGAGCTGTTCCGCGATTTCCCGATAGCTTAATCCGTCGAGCTTGCAAAGCAGCAACGCTGTTCGTACTTTGTCGGGTAGATTATGCAGGATGGTATCGATTTCGATCAGTGCTTCTATCGCCAGCGCACGGACTTCTTCTGATGGTATTTCCGGTTCCGGTAGCAGTTTGATTGCCTCCAGATAAGCGATTTCGATTTGACGGCGGCGATACAGATCGATGACCAGACCATTCGCAATCTGGGTCAGATAGCGCCGTGATTGATCCAGCGGAGGGATATTACCCGATACCATGATGCGTACATAGGTATCATGTGCGAGATCTGCGGCATCGAAAGCACTGCCCAACCGCTTGCGCAGCCAGTTCCGTAACCAGGTATGGTGATCGCTATAGAGAACTTCGATTGCTTGAGTGGGAGGATTAGGTGCTGACATGATTGGGTTGGCCTGATATAGAAACTTTTTAGTATTAATGCGAATCGTTCTCGATTATATTTTTTAGTGGGCTTTAATGCAAGATGATGGGGCTCTCCGAGCTCATTTCCTCCCCGTAAATAAAATTACAGTATCCTGTAATGTTCAGCGGTTTGAAGCCCGTGAAGCGATATCAGAAAGACTATGGCGCAAATGGTTGAAAAAGTATAACAACCGCAATAAGCCGTGTCTGTATGCTAAAGCAGCGGTATACAGCAGGCGTATCGTCAGGATTCATACCTGACCCGGCTACGTATTCGCAACTCCCGAAAGAGGGATGGTAAACTGATAGCCCCGAATTATTCGGGTATCCAATCGAAACAGGTCATATGTATATTTCTTTCATTATTCCGGCCTTCAATGAAGCACAACTCATAGAGCGGTGTCTGCGTTCGATTGCCGATGCAGTGGCAGCTAATCGATCGTACGGCTATATCAGCGAAATCATCGTGGTGGATAACAACTCTACTGATGCAACTGCGCAACTGGCCAAACAGGCTGGAGCACGGGTCGTGTTCGAGCCGGTCAATCATATTGCGCGGGCCAGAACCACTGGTGCCGAGGCAGCCCGGGGAGACTGGCTGGTATTCATGGATGCGGATTGCCTGTTGAATGCCGGTCTGGTGGGAGATATTTTTGAGTTGATCAGGCAGGGCAGGCACATAGGTGCAGGCAGCACGCTCTATATGCCGGGCCAGCCCTGGTGGGCGGAAATGTTGCTGCGAATATGGACATTTTTGTCAGTCCAGCTCGGTTGGGCTGCGGGTGCACTGATAGTGTGTAATGCGGCAGCGTTCAGGGAAGTAGGTGGATTTGATCTGACACTGTATGCCGCGGAAGAAATCGATCTGAGCCAGAAACTGAAAAAATACGGGCGTAAGCGCAAACTCAAGTTTGCGATTCTGAACGCCCATCCGCTCGAAACTTCGTCAAGGAAGACGCGGTTGTATAGTGGATGGGAAATCGTTGGGCAGTTTCTGCGCCTGGTGTTGTCTCCGCTCGGGACATTACGCAACAAAAAAAAATTGCCGATGTGGTATGACGGCAGACGCTGATCTCGTCATTCCGAGTGGAAAAGGCAGCATATCCTTACTGGTGCTGCCTGTTTCTGATCTTCTTTTGATTGAAATGAGTTCAGGGTTCGCAGGTGTCTGAAAATACGACTTCACTGAACCGTGCACCGGGTGTCAGTACTTGCAACCTGTCGAGCGAAATCAATTCGACCTGCTGCGATCCGGAATTGGTTTCGAGCAGCAAAAATTCCCGCTTCTCCGCATCGGTCAGAATATCCTTTGCCTTGCCTTCCACGGTTGACTGATCTTTCAAAATCAACCTGACCTGATAGCTATACATACAGGCTACTTCGATGTAGTCGTGCAAATCGCAGGAAATGAGGTGATTGGTCATACCGTTTATCGGGTGATGAGAGAGCCATACTTATTTTAGCGGTATATATCAATGAAGTAGTAAAGTTTTTATCGATGGTGTTATCTATCAGTTTTTAGGGTCCGAACCCTGTAGATGAGCAGGAATATTTTTATTCCTGTTTTTGGCATAAATCAGCAGTAACCAGATGATTCCACCTATATTTATGAAGAAACTACCGGATTTACAGGTGCCGGCCCGAACGGTTGAGCCTGATATCAAGCTGTTGCAGGCGTTCAGGGGTGCCGATGTCCAGCCATACACCTGGAGAATGTGAGCCGGTAGCTTTTTCGGCTGAAATAGCTTGTCTCAACAATGGCGCCAGTTTTACCGCTTGATTGGGTGGAACATCTGCGAACAATGCAGGGTGATAGATTCCGATGCCACTGAAAGTGAGTTTTTGGCAATTAGGGCGAGCTGATTCAACCAGCTCGCCGGTATCGCCATGCAGAAAAAAATCCCCTTCGGGGTGATGTGGGGGATTGTCTACCAGAATCAGATGAGCCAGTGTTTTTCCGAGATTCGATTGCATCTGCTGCATAAGCGGCTGCAGGATAGAAAAATCCATGTCACAGAAAATGTCGGCGTTGATGACTGCAAAAGGCTGGTTTTTATCGGAGTTGGTAAGCAGTGGTAATGCGTTAGCAATCCCGCCTGCGGTTTCCAGTACAAGGGATTCGGGTGAATAGTGGATATGGATGCCATAGTGCTTGCCGTCCTGCAGTGCAGTTTCGATCATATTGCCGAGGTAGGCATGGTTGATGACCACATTGGTGAAACCTGCATGCGCCAGTTTTTCCAGATGGTATTCGATCAACATTTTTCCGCCGGCCCGTAGCAACGGCTTGGGGCAGGTATCGGTGAGCGGCCGCATGCGCTCTCCCTTGCCTGCAGCCAGTATCATGACTTTGAACATTCGTAATGGATTCAGTCAGAATGTGTAGCCGGTTTCAGGTTGCCTGTCCTCCAGTCGATCCAGCAACCGGCTCAACGGATGGAGTTCATTGTAGCGTTTGCAGGTTTGTCGCAGATGGTGCATGACGATCGGCATATCCTGCAGGTAGGCGGGTTTGTTATCGCGGTAGCAAAGCCGGGCAAAGATTCCCAGCACCTTGAGATGCCGCTGTACTCCCATCCACTCGAAATCCCGATAGAAAATCGAGAAATCGGTTGCAACCGGCAGTCCGGCATGGCGCGCTTTTTCCCAGTAACGGATCGTCCAGTCCAGTACCTGTGCTTCTTCCCATTGTATATAGGCATCCTTGAGCAGGGATACCAGATCATAGGTAATGGGGCCCAGAACGGCATCCTGAAAATCGATGACTCCCGGATTGGGAGTGGATACCATCAGGTTGCGGCTATGATAGTCGCGGTGGACGAACACCTGCGATTGGACAAGAGTGTTGTCGAGAATCAGGTTGAAAACAGTCTTGAGTGTATTTTTCTGATCATCGTCCGGCGAGGCGTGCAGATGTCGTGTCATGTACCAGTCAGGAAAAAGTTCCAGTTCGCGGGAAAGCAGTGCCCGGTCGTACTCGGGGAATATATTTTTCTGGCTGGCACTTTGTATTTTGATCAATGTATCGATCGCATCCTGATAAAGCTGGCTGGCATTTTTGGGGGCCGCCGTCAGTGCCTGCAGATAAGTGGTAGCCCCGAGGTCGGACAGTAGCAGAAAACCTTGATCCAGATCTTGTGCGACGATGTCGGGTACGTGAATGGATGCACGGGAAAAAATGCTGGCTGCACGTAAGAACGACCGGCAATCTTCCTGCTGTGGTGGAGCGTCCATCACGATCAGTGTTTTTCCGGGAAGAGATACGCGAAAATAACGGCGAAAACTGGCATCTGCCGAGGCAGGCGACAAAGTGAAGAGCTGATCGGGGTAAAAGGCTTTCAGCCAGTATTCCAGAAGTTGCAGACGATCCATCGAGAGTGATTGGTGATTGATTGGTGATTGATTGGGATAGAGGATGCAGCTTTTATATTGGTTGCCGATTGAAACGGAAGCTGCTGATTTGTGTTTGCCTGTTGAGTGAAAATATGAGATTTTATCCGGAAGCCGATGATAAGACTTTGAAATTTTAATGGAGAGAGGAAATGCTGGATAAAAATGTGCTAAATGAAATCGGTAGTAAGATGAATGAAATTCTGGCCAGCAGCCCGGCCAGAGATGTCGAGAAAAACATGCGTGCCATGCTGACAGGTGCTTTTGCGCGGCTGGATCTGGTTACACGTGAAGAATTCGATGTGCAGCAGGAAGTCATTAAGCGTACACGTATCAAATTGGCTGAACTGGAAGAAAAAGTACGCAAACTGGAACAACAATTACAGCAACCGGTAGAGGTGCTTTCATCGAATGAAACCGGGGATGCCGGTTGTGGATATAGCCATAACGGGCAGTGACATGTGCCAAGTTACGTAAGTTGCTGATAAGCAATACTTGTATTTTGTTTGAGTAATCGATTTTCTCCATGTCACTGGCCATTCTGTACAGCCGTGCATTATGTGGCATGGATGCGCCTCTGGTTACCGTTGAGGTGCATCTTTCCAACGGCCTTCCAAAATTTACCATCGTTGGTCTCCCCGAGACAGAAGTCAGAGAGAGTAAGGACAGAGTACACGCTGCCATACTAAACGGACGTTTCAAGTTTCCTGCGCGGCGGATTACCGTCAATCTTGCTCCCGCTGATTTACCCAAGGAAAGCGGGCGTTTTGATCTGCCGATTGCTTTGGGTATATTGGCTGCCAGTGGGCAGATTCCTGCAGACAGGCTGGACCAGTACGAATGGGCGGGGGAATTATCGCTCGATGGCCGGTTGCGTCCCATCCGTGGTGCATTGGCTATGACCTACAGCGCATCCCGTTCGGGTCGCGGTTTCGTGCTGCCGGAGCAGAATGCCGGCGAAGCAGCGCTGGTTCAGGAGGCGAGGATTTATCCCGCTACTTCATTATTGCAGTTGTGTGCTTATTTGACCGGCCAGGCAACATGGGAACCCTACAGTACCGAGCCAGCCCATGAGGAGGCTGCAGATAACAGCTACCCGGATATGGGAGAGGTTAAAGGCCAGATGCAGGCAAAACGTGCGTTGGAGATTGCGGCAGCAGGTGGTCACAGTGTGCTGATGATCGGGCCGCCAGGTACCGGGAAATCCATGCTGGCGCGGCGTATACCGGGTATTCTGCCGCCCATGACCGGGCAGGAGGCGCTTGAATCGGCTGCTATTCAATCTTTGGGCAGCGGTAGATTCAATTTGACTGACTGGAAGCGTCGCCCTTTCCGGGCACCGCATCATACAGCCTCTGCAGCAGCACTGGTAGGTGGAGGGGGCATTCCACGCCCGGGCGAGATTTCACTGGCGATGCATGGTGTGTTGTTTCTCGATGAGCTGCCTGAATTTGACCGGCGCGTGCTGGAAGTGCTGCGTGAACCACTGGAATCCGGTCACATTACTATTTCACGTGCTGCGCAGCGCGCAGATTTTCCGGCCAGATTCCAGCTCATTGCTGCAATGAATCCCTGTCCCTGCGGTTATCTGGGACATTATGAAGGGAAGTGTCGCTGTACGCCTGATCAGGTGGCGCGCTATCGTGGCAGGATATCTGGCCCGCTGCTGGATCGTATCGATATTCAGATTGAGGTGCCAGCTTTGCCGAAGGAGGATTTGCTGCGCCCGGGGTCGGGTGAACCGAGCGCTGCTATCCGGACAAGGACGACTGCTGCTCGCCAACGTCAATTGGATCGTCAAAATGTATCCAATGCGGAGTTGGGGGCCCAGGATACAGAAAAATTCAGTAATCTGGATAGAGAGGGTAAAGGTATGCTGGAACGGGCCATGACTCGCCTGAATATTTCAGCACGAGCTTATCACAGGATACTGAAACTGGCTCGAACCATTGCAGATTTGTCAGAGAGTGAGCCCGTTCTGGGAAAACATGTGGCGGAAGCCATTCAATACCGCCGTATGGATATAAACTGATGGTTTGGGTACGCAATCGGGTGAATTATCTCAATAATAATCAGCAGTACGAGCACAGTTTTCGAATCTGGTAAATTCTCCCAGAAAGGTGAGATCGACCTTACCAATCGGCCCGTTACGCTGCTTTCCTATGATGATTTCTGCGATACCTTTGTCTGGAGTATCCGGGTTGTAGACTTCATCCCGGTAAATAAACAAGATTACATCGGCATCCTGTTCGATGGCTCCCGATTCACGTAAATCGGACATGATCGGGCGTTTGTTGGGGCGTTGTTCGAGGCCGCGGTTCAATTGTGACAAAGCGATTACGGGGACCTGCAGTTCTTTTGCCAGTGCTTTCAGCGAGCGTGAAATTTCCGAGATTTCAGCAGCACGGTTTTCATTGCCGGGTGAGGTTGCTGACATCAGTTGCAGGTAGTCGATAATGATGAGCCCCAGCCCTTCATGCTGCCGGTACAAACGCCGGGCTCGGGCACGCAATTCCAGAGAGTTTAATCCTGCGCTTTCGTCGATGAATATCGGTGCATCATTCAGTTTACCCAGTGCATGGGTGAGCCTCGGCCAATCATCATCATTCAGTTGGCCGGTACGCATTTTGTGCTGATCCAGCCGACCAATAGATCCCAGCATACGCATGGCAAGCTGCACACCTCCCATTTCCATGCTGAACACGGCTACCGGTTTGTCGGTTTCCAGTGCGACATGCTCCCCGATATTGAGAGCAAAGGCTGTTTTCCCCATTGAAGGCCGTCCGGCAACGATGATCAGATCGCCGGACTGGAAGCCGGAGGTTTTCTGGTCGAGGTCATTGAAACCGGAAGGGATACCAGTGATATCACTAGGATTGCTACGGTTATAGAGTACTTCGATTCGCTCCACTACCTGTTTCAACAGTGGCTGGATATCGACGAATCCCTGTTTGCCGTGTGCACTTTGTTCTGCAATTTCAAATATTCTACTTTCTGCTTCATCCAGCAGATCCCCTGCTGAGCGGCCTGCGGGGTTATAGGCTGAGTCAGTGATTTGCGTACTGACTTGTGCCAGCTTGCGCATGATCGAGCGTTCCCGGACAATTTCTGCGTACCGACGAATGTTGGCTGCAGATGGAGTATTTTGTGCAATGGCACCAATATAGGCTAATCCTCCTGCATGTTGCAGTTGGGCGGCATTCTCGAGAGATTCGGCAACAGTGATCACATCTGCCGGTTTGTTCTGTTCTATGAGCCGGGAGATGTACTGATAAATGAGTTGATGATCCTGACGATAAAAGTCACTTTCGATGATGATATCTGCCACTTTATCCCAAGCCTGATTATCCAGCATGAGTCCGCCCAGGACGGATTGTTCAGCCTCGATAGAGTGTGGCGGAAGTTTATAGATATTATCCTCAGCAAGGTTCTGGATAAATCCGCTGGTGAGCTGGTTCATGGGAGCGATTAAGGACTAAGAGCAAAGTTGGGATGGTACCATTTTGATACAGAAACAAAAAAAGGACCGGAAACAGTCCTTTTTCTGGTTGATCTTTACTCCAGATATCAGATTGTCGTTTCGCCCAGTACTGATACGGTAATATGTGCCGATACTTCGCTGTGGAGTACAACAGTGACTGTATAATCACCTACTTGCTTGATTTGTCCTTCAGGCATGCGAATCATGGTTTTTTCAACCGGAAAATCCTGCTTGCGTAATTCCTCAGTGATATTTGTACTGGTAACCGAACCAAAAAGCTTGCCGTCTACTCCCGCTTTCTGGGTAATCTGAACGAGTAAGCCATCCAATCTGGCTGCTTGTGCACTGGCAACCGCTAAAATATCAGATTGTTTTTTCTCCAGTTCCGCACGTTGTGCTTCAAATTCAGCGATGACCTTCTCAGTTACTCTTCTGGCTTTTCCTTGGGGGATCAAATAGTTGCGGGCATAGCCCGGTTTGACATTTACGATACTGCCCAGTGAGCCCAATTTGGCGATTTTTTCCAACAAAATTACTTGCATGTTGTCTCTCCTGGTTGCTTAGTGCTGATCAGTATAAGGTAGCAGCGCAAGAAAGCGGGCACGCTCAATGGCAAGGTTCAGCTGCCGCTGATAGTATGCACGTGTGCCGGTAATCCTGGCTGGAATGATCCTGCCGTTTTCACTGACAAAATCTTTCAGCAAATCGATATCTTTATAATCAATATGCTTGATTCCTTCAGCAGTAAAACGACAAAATTTCTTGCGTTTGAAAAGAGGCCGGTTTGCCATCCGGTCTTTCATCCTTTTGTCTGCATCTTTGTTTCTTGAGAATCTCATATCCTTTCTCCACTAGTGCGTGTCTGGTATTTTATTTTTCAGATGATCCGGGTGTTACGTACATGTAGAACCAGCCGATTGCTCAAACGGTTTTTTTTAGCAATGAAACCAGTAATTTCGACGTTACTGCCAGATCCTATACAAATAATTTTTTCCGCTGTTTCTGCTATGGCGATCGCTTCAAATTCAAACTCGATTCTACGTTGAATACCTGCTTCCTGCTGATTTGAACAATGACTTAGCTTGAATTCGGCAATCATGAGGCCGGCAGGTGTATAACGAGGCGAAGCCAGATCGGTGATTATTCCACTGATAATTACCTGATTCCGGTTGATCGATGATTCCGGATCAGGGTTTGGGATCACTTTCCTCGGTGGTTCGGGCACCTTCGCCATGAGAATCAGTCATTTTTGCTTTGGCTGAAGCGGTATTTTCATTATCGTCATCCGGATTGGAAGGGAGTGGTCTTGATTTGCCTTCCTGTATCATCGGAGAAGGTGTTGTGACCGGGCCATTCATACGAATGACGAGATGGCGAAGGATAGCGTCGTTAAACTTAAAGCTGTGTTCCAACTCATTCAGGGATTCCTGGTCGCACTCGATATTCATCAGCACATAATGTGCTTTATGCAACTTTTGTATAGGATAGGTCAACTGTCTGCGTCCCCAATCCTCCAGTCTGTGAATTTTTCCAGATCTGCCTATGACGACATTGCTATAGCGCTCAGTCATCGCAGCTACTTGCTCACTCTGATCAGGGTGGACAATAAATACGATTTCGTAATGCCTCATGATTTCCTTATAGGTAAAGCCTTCTTATCACTAAGTAAGTAAGGCAAGGGGTTAACAAATGTGCACACACGTATGTCATGACTACGGTTGCATAACGGCCTTCTTTTTTGGAGGTACCTGAATACAACAGGCCGCATAATTTTACTTGATCAGCGGATAAACTTCAAAAAAATAGATAGTTTCCGAGGGAGAAGGTGTTAAACATAATATACCAGTTGAGAAAGTATGCTTGAGTGCACAGAAATATTACTAATCCGGGGATTCCGGAAGGCCGGAATGAAAGCCGTGAGTCAAAAATGAGATTGTCCTTTTGCATTGATTGACTAGGTAAGGTGATCAAGGTAGAATCGCCGCACTTTTTGTTGGGCGTTTCTTCTTGCTATGCCCGTTGGAGTGGATGTTCCCGATTAAAAGCAGGCCATTAAAGATCGTCATATTCTGGCAGCTGGTGTTTGCAGTACTGGCGGCCATTTTGTGTGGCCTGCTTTCAGGAGTGAATGCTGCAATTTCAGGGTTTCTTGGCGCGATTATCAGTGCGATCGCTGGTGTAGCGTATGCGGTTTTAGTATCGAGACACAGCGGTTATTCAGCAAGTGGAACTTTGCGTACTGCTTTACGTGCTGAAGCAGTAAAAATATTCATAATCATAATGTCGCTTTGGGTTGTGTTCGCAGTATTCAAGGATTTGCAGCCTGTCATGTTTATTGGTTCATTTGTTGTTGCTGTATTGATATCGAGCATGGCGGTGTTTGTACCTGAGGAATTAAATAATAAAGTTAAATAAAAAGCGCTCTGGTCCAGTGTGTAAAGGTAAATAAATGTCTTCAGAAGTTGAATTAAATCCTACAACATATATACAGCACCATCTGACAAATCACACAACTAGTGTGGGTGATGGTTCTTTCTGGGTGTTGCACACCGATACGCTGATCATGTCATTGTTGCTTGGAGTGGTCAGTCTGGGCTTGATTTGGATGGTTGTCAGAAAAGCCACATCAGGGGTCCCCAGTAAAACACAGGCATTTGTTGAGTTGCTGATCGAATTTATTGATGACCAGGTGAAGACGACGTTTCATGGGGATCGTCATGCATTCGTGGCTCCCGCAGCATTGACTATATTTGTCTGGGTTCTTCTGTTGAATGCTATGGATTTTCTGCCTATCGACATCATGGCATGGATTTATGAGCATATTTTTGGACTCCATAATTGGAGAAGTGTGCCAACTGCTGATGTCAATACAACCTTTGCGCTGGCGTTGTCTATTTGGATACTGACCATTTATTTTGCTATCAAAGTTAAAGGATTGGGGGGGTGGGTTACAGAGCTGGTATGTACTCCATTTGGTAAAAATCCGTTGTTATGGCCTTTTAATCTGTTACTTAATGTGATTGAGTATATTTCGAAGCCGTTGTCACATTCGTTACGGTTGTTCGGAAACATGTACGCTGGTGAAATTATTTTTATGCTGTTGGGAATGTGGGCGGCAACAGGCGTAACCGGTACATTTTTTGGCGCCATACTTGGTGCTGGTTGGGCGATATTTCATATATTGATTGTAGTTTTGCAGGCATTTATTTTTATGATGTTGGCGGTAGTCTACCTTTCAATGGCTCATGAATCGCATTGATTAATAAGATTTTTGTTATCAACTTGAACTAGAGGAAAAAATATGGAAAACGCTCAATTTCTTGCAATGATTCAGGCATATACAGGGATCGGTATCGGTCTGATGATCGGTCTGGGTGCTGCAGGTGCTTGTATTGGTGTAGGTGTGATGTGCGGTAGATTTCTGGAAGGTGCAGCTCGTCAGCCTGAAATGATTCCGACTCTGCAAGGTAAGGTATTTTTGCTTCTGGGGCTGACCGATGCTTCATTCATTATCGCTGTGGGTCTGGCGATGTTGTTTGCGTTTGGTAATCCGCTATTGGCTGTTATTCAGTAAGTAGTCTATTGAATTTGTTACCGAGGTGAATGAATAAAGGGTTGTTATGAATATAAATTTCACATTGGTCTCGCAAGCAATAGCCTTTTCCATATTTATATGGTTCACCGTCAAGTTTGTATGGCCGTATCTGCTACGTGCGATAGAAGAGCGTCAGCAGAAAATAGCAGATGGCTTGGCGGCTGGTGAGCGTGGTAAAAAAGAATTGGAGCTTGCCAGTCAGCGTTCGTCCGAAGTGCTGAAGGAAGCTAAGCAACGTGCGAGTGAGATCGTTATTCAGGCGGAGAAAAGAGCTTCAGATATCATAGAAGAAGCCAAGCAGAATGCCCGAATTGAAGGAGAAAAAATTATAGCAGGAGCCAAGGCGGAAATTCAGCATGAAACCTTCAGTGCACGTGAATCTCTGCGTCAGCAGGTAGCGGGATTGGCGGTACAAGGTGCGTCAAAAATTCTTCGTCGAGAAGTAAATGCCAAGGTTCATGCGGATTTGCTGGCATCAATAGAGGCAGAGTTAAAATAAATGGCTGAAGCGATAACAATTGCACGACCATACGCGGAGGCAGTTTTCAAGCTTGCTCGGGAAAATGGATCTCTGTTTTCCTGGTCAGAGATACTTGATGCTGTTAGTTCAATCGTTCAGGAGCCTCAGATAAGAGAACTGATCAGTAATCCACAAATTTCTTCAGCAAAGTTGCGTGAAATTATTTTCAGCGCATGTGGTAAAAAACTGAATGAGGATGGCAAGCGATTGGTATCGTTATTGATTGATAATCAACGATTGCTGATATTGCCGCAGATCCATGAATTGTTTGAACAGTTTAAAGCGCAGCATGAAAGTATATTGGAAGCTGAAGTAGTGTCAGCATTCCCACTTGACTCTGGTCAGCTGGAAAAGCTTGTTTCAATTCTTGAAGCAAAGTTTCGGCGGAAAGTTAAAGCAGAAGTAAGTGTTGATAGCGAGCTCATTGGTGGTGTAAGAATTAAAATTGGTGATCAGGTAGTCGATAGTTCTGTACACGGAAAGCTGGAAGCCATGGCGACGGCGCTCAAAAGCTAGGAGTTATAAAAAATGCAGTTAAATCCATCAGAAATCAGTGAATTAATCAAAAGTAAAATTGAGGGCCTTTCCGTTACATCGGAATTTCGTACGCAGGGAACCATTGTATCACTGACCGATGGTATCGTTCGTGTGCATGGTCTTTCCGATGTAATGCAGGGTGAAATGCTGGAATTTCCGGGTGGGACATTTGGCTTGGCACTCAATCTGGAGCGTGATTCAGTCGGTGCGGTTATCTTGGGTGCATACGAGCATCTTAAAGAAGGAGATATCGTTAAATGTACCGGTAGAATTCTCGAAGTTCCCGTAGGTGAGGCGTTATTAGGCCGTGTTGTCAATGCTTTGGGGCAGCCGATAGATGGTAAAGGGCCTATCGCTGCTGAGGGGACAGAGCCGATAGAAAAAATAGCTCCTGGTGTCGTATGGCGTAAATCGGTGGATCAGCCGGTACAAACAGGTCTGAAATCAGTTGATTCCATGGTTCCGATTGGAAGAGGGCAGCGTGAACTGATCATTGGAGATCGTCAAACTGGTAAGACGGCAGTAGCAATTGATGCGATCATCAATCAGAAGGGTGAAGATGTAATTTGTATCTATGTGGCAATCGGTCAGAAAGCATCATCGATTGCAAACGTCGTAAGGAAACTTGAGGAAGTTGGCGCCATGGCATATACGATTGTCGTGGTTGCTTCTGCTTCTGAATCAGCAGCTATGCAATATATTGCACCCTATTCCGGTTGTACCATGGGTGAATATTTTCGTGATAAAGGACAGGATGCACTCATTGTTTATGATGATTTGACCAAGCAGGCATGGGCTTACCGCCAGATTTCTCTGTTGTTGCGTCGTCCACCGGGTCGTGAAGCTTATCCAGGGGATGTTTTTTATCTTCACTCTCGTTTGCTGGAAAGAGCGGCCAGAGTCAATGCCGATTATGTTGAGAAAGCAACGGGTGGAAAGGTAAAAGGAAAAACCGGATCGCTGACCGCTTTACCTATCATTGAAACACAAGCGGGTGACGTAACGGCATTTGTGCCAACCAATGTTATTTCAATTACGGATGGGCAGATATTCCTGGAATCTGACTTGTTTAATGCAGGGATACGCCCGGCAATCAATGCTGGTATTTCTGTATCTCGGGTGGGTGGTGCAGCACAAACCAAGGTGATCAAGAAATTAGGTGGTGGGATTCGTTTGGCCCTGGCTCAATACCGTGAACTTGCTGCTTTTGCACAATTTGCTTCTGATCTCGATGAAGCTACACGCAAGCAGTTGGAGCGTGGAAAAATGGCTACGGAGTTAATGAAACAAAGCCAGTACGCGACGCTGAAAGTTTCAGAGATGGCATTGACACTGTTTGCATTGAACAAAGGTTATTTTGATGATGTTGATATAAAGCGCGCACTTGCTTTTGAATCGGCATTGAAAAGTTATATTCGCGGCCATCATGGTGCAATACTGGATAAGATTGAAATCAGCAAAGAGCTTGATGCAGAAACAGAAAAAGCGTTAGAAGCAGCTATTCAGGAATTCAAGCAAAACGGAACATATTAACCTATGCCCAGCAGCAGAGAGATACGCAATAAAATCAAAAGCGTTAAAAATACGCAAAAGATTACCCGCGCCATGGAAATGGTTGCCGCTTCCAAAATGAGGAAGGCACAGGATCGTATGAAGAAAGCACGTCCTTACGGCGAGAAGATACGCAACGTGGCTGCACATATGAGTAATGCAAGTGTTGAATATCGTCATCCTTTTTTGATAAGTCGTGACTCTGTTAAAAGAGTAGGAATTATTGTTGTAACTTCGGATAAAGGTTTGTGTGGTGGGTTAAACACAAATGTGCTGCGTAGAGCACTCAATGAAATTCGAACGTGGGAAACCGAAGGTAGCCATGTAGAGGCTTGCTGCATAGGTAACAAGGGTCTGGGGTTTATGAGTCGCTTGGGTGTTCAGGTAATCTCACAAGTAACCGGCTTGGGTGATACACCTAATATGGAAAGGTTGATTGGTGCAGTCAAGGTGGTCTTGGATGCATATACGGAAGATCGGTTGGATCGGGTATATATTTTCTATAACCGCTTTATTAATACAATGAAGCAAATGCCGGTTATGGAACAGCTTCTCCCTTTGACTGATAATCATATCGGTGGCGTGGAAGGTGAAGTCAAACCTGCTCGTGCACCGTGGGATTATATTTATGAGCCCGAGGCAAAACCGGTTATCGACGACATCATGGTCAGGTATATAGAGGCACTCGTATACCAGGCAGTTGCCGAGAATATGGCTTCGGAACAATCGGCAAGGATGGTTGCAATGAAAGCGGCATCTGATAATGCAGGTAACCTGATTGATGAATTGACGCTTATTTATAACAAATCTCGTCAGGCGGCCATTACCAAAGAATTGTCAGAAATTGTGGGCGGTGCTGCTGCTGTTTAAGTATTATAAATTCGTATTTAGGGAAAAGTGATGAGCCATCAAGGAAAGATCGTTCAGTGCATTGGCGCAGTAATCGACGTGGAATTTACACCGGGAGAAATACCAAAAGTATATGATGCCCTGGTAATGGAAGGATCGGAGTTGACGCTGGAAGTACAGCAACAGCTCGGAGATGGAGTCGTCAGGACTATTGCTCTTGGGTCATCCGATGGTCTGCGGCGTGGAATGATGGTTACTAATACCCAAAAACAAATTTCAGTTCCGGTGGGTACTAAGACACTTGGGCGTATTATGGATGTCCTTGGCAGACCCATAGATGAAATGGGAGAAATCGGAGCGAATTCCTTAATGCCTATTCATCGGTCTGCTCCTGCTTTTGATGAGCTGTCAGCATCAACGGAGTTATTGGAAACCGGGATTAAGGTGATTGATCTGGTTTGTCCATTTGCGAAAGGGGGAAAGATCGGACTTTTCGGTGGTGCTGGTGTAGGTAAAACCGTAAATATGATGGAGCTTATCCGTAATATCGCAATCGAGCATAGTGGTTACTCGGTTTTTGCAGGTGTGGGTGAAAGGACGCGTGAGGGTAATGATTTTTACCACGAAATGAAAGACTCTAACGTACTGGATAAGGTAGCTTTGGTTTATGGTCAGATGAATGAGCCGCCTGGTAATCGTTTACGTGTGGCACTTACTGGTTTGACGATGGCTGAGGCATTTCGTGACGAAGGGCGTGATGTATTGTTCTTTGTAGATAATATTTATCGTTATACTCTGGCAGGTACCGAAGTTTCTGCATTGTTAGGGCGTATGCCGTCGGCAGTAGGGTATCAGCCAACACTTGCAGAAGAAATGGGGCGGCTGCAAGAAAGGATTACTTCTTCCAAGGCTGGATCAATTACATCCATTCAGGCCGTGTATGTTCCGGCAGATGACTTGACTGACCCATCACCTGCAACGACATTCGGTCACCTTGATGCTACAGTGGTACTATCCAGGGATATCGCTTCGCTTGGGATTTATCCGGCTGTCGATCCGCTTGATTCGACTTCACGTCAGTTGGATCCATTGGTTATTGGTGAGGATCATTACAATACTGCACGTGAAGTTCAGCAAACACTGCAGCGGTACAAAGAATTACGCGATATCATTGCCATTCTGGGTATGGATGAGCTGTCTCCTGAGGATAAGTTGTCAGTCAGTCGTGCTCGTAAAATACAAAGATTTCTTTCTCAGCCATTCTTCGTTGCTGAAGTCTTTACCGGATCGCCGGGTAAATATGTACCACTGAAAGAAACCATCAAGGGATTCAAGGGTATTGTTAGTGGTGAGTATGATGATATTCCTGAACAGGCTTTTTATATGGTAGGTGGTATTGAGGAAGTGCTTGAGAAAGCCAAATCAATTCAATAAATACATAAAGTTAATTGACAGATAATTGATGGGTACGATATTTCACTTGGATATAGTGAGTGCAGAGGAATCAATTTATTCCGGCCCTGCAGAGTTTATTGTTGCTCCGGCAGTGATGGGTGAGGTGGGAGTTTTTCCTCAACATACACCTATGCTGACTCGTATCAAGTCCGGTGTGGTCCGGGTAAAAGCACCCCTTCAGGATGATGAAGAAATTTATGTTTCAGGCGGGATGCTCGAAGTACAGCCAGATGTTGTAACAATTTTGGCAGATACCGCAGTACGTGGAAAAGATCTGGATGAAGCCAAGGCTTTAGAGGCCAAGCAGAAAGCAGAAGAGATCATGAAAAATAAGATTTCTGAGATTGAGTATGCGCGTGCACAGGCTGAACTGATTGAAGCAACAGCACAGTTGGCAGCCATTCAGAAGCTGAGAAAGAGAGGCCACTAAATTTCTTTGGTCCATTTTGTAAAACAGGCTTAGTTAAAAAGGGCGACTATCGATCGCCCTTTTTTTATAAGATTAAGGTATTTTTACTATCCAGCTTAGTTATTTTACCCACCTTATTTTTTGTACACTGAGATCATTATGGTTTTCAGTGGTAATTGTGTGAAAGAGATAGCAAGTTTGCGGTTCGCCGATAAAAGAGAGAATAGTTGTTTGCGCAGTGGCGAATAAAGTAATCCAAAAGAAGGTTAATAACTCGTGTTACAAGTTGATGTCGTGATATTGGCGGCTGGAATGGGCAAGAGGATGTGCTCATCTTTACCCAAGGTGCTGCATCCTCTGGCGGGAAAACCAATTTTATCGCATGTCCTGGATACTGCCCGTACATTGTCGCCGGAGAGAATATGTATAGTATTTGGGCATGAGGGTGAGCTGGTTCGTCAGGTTATTGGTGATCATTCTGATCTCATCTGGGCAAAACAGGCTCAGCAACTTGGGACCGGGCATGCTGTAAAACAGGCGTTACCTTATCTCAGTAACCAAGGTGTGACGCTAGTTCTATTTGGCGATGTGCCACTGGTAAAGAGCGACACACTTAAGGCTTTGATTGAAAAAGCACGTGAAGATAATCTTGTTTTATTGACAGTAGAATTGGATGACCCGACCGGTTACGGGCGAATCGTGCGCGATCCTGTAACAAATCATATCCGGGCAATTGTAGAAGAGAAAGATGCTTCTCAGTCACAGAAAAAAATTCGCGAAATCAATACCGGTATCATGGTTCTCCCGAATGGCTGTTTAGGTAATTGGCTCGATAATCTGAGTAACGCCAATACCCAAGGTGAGTATTACCTTACTGATATCATTGCCATGGCTGTGGATACCGGAATCCCAATCGAAACTTCCAATCCTGCATCTGATTGGGAAGTAGCCGGTGTAAACGACAAGATCCAGTTATCCATCCTGGAACGTGCTCATCAACAGGATACCGCCAACAGGCTTATGGAGCAGGGGGTGATGCTTGCTGATCCGGCGCGCTTCGATGTGCGTGGTCGGCTCGTTTGTGGAAATAATGTTGAAATAGACATTAACTGCATATTTGAGGGTAATGTTCATTTAGGTGATAACGTCAAAATCCATGCAAATTGCATACTTCGGAATGTGGTTGTCTCAGACGAATCGGTTGTTCATCCGTTTAGTCTGATAGAGGATACAGAAATAGGTAAAAATTGTCGTATCGGCCCCTATGCCCGTATCCGACCAGGGACACAGCTTGATGATGCTGTCCATGTCGGAAATTTTGTGGAGATCAAAAATAGCCATATTGCATCGGAGAGTAAGGTGAATCATCTCAGTTATATAGGTGATACTGAAATGGGCAGCCGGGTCAATATTGGTGCCGGTGCAATCACGTGTAATTATGATGGGGCATTTAAACACCAGACCATCATCGAGGACGATGTATTCATCGGATCTGATACACAGTTGGTTGCGCCGGTAACGGTGGCCAGGGGGGCGACGATTGGTGCCGGCTCGACAATTACGCGTAATACGCCCGAAGGTCAGCTGACATTATCTCGGATCAGACAAACGAGTATCGCTAACTGGAAGCGGCCGACGAAAGACAGGAGCTGAGGTTGTTTGAATAACAGGATTGAGTAGAGGGCTGGTTATGTGCGGTATTGTGGGTGCGATTGCAAAAAATGATGTTGTACCTTTTTTACTGGAAGGATTATCCAGGCTTGAGTATCGTGGCTATGATTCAGCTGGAATCGTGGTGGGAGATGGTATGTTGCGCAGACTGCGGACAACGGGCCGTGTTTCCGAGCTGAGCAAACTGGTCGATAGTGGAAAAACATCGGGACTTACTGGTATTGCGCATACTCGCTGGGCAACGCATGGGGTACCTTCCGAACGTAATGCTCATCCTCATTTCTCAGGGGATCAGAAAAAGATTGCCGTTGTACATAACGGCATTATCGAGAATCACGAAACTCTCCGGCAACGTTTACAACAGGATGGGTTTGAGTTTCTGTCAGATACCGATACTGAAGTGATTGCTCATCTGATTTCATTTCATCTCCATAAAACCAATGATTTACTGGAAGCGGTCTGTCGTTCCCTTGATGAATTGGAAGGTGCATATGCGATAGCTGTGATGGAGGAATCGCGTCAGGATCGTATTATTGTGGCCCGAAATGGAGCCCCACTCTTGCTTGGAATAGATGATGATGGGCTTTATGCTGCTTCTGATGCCTCTGCACTGGTGCAGATTACGCAGAGAATCGTGTATCTTGAAGAAGGAGATGTAGCAGAGCTATCCAGTGATGGATACCGGATTCTGAATTGTCTGCATTCAGTAAATGGTTATGAAGTCACTCGCAAAGTGACTGAAAGTAGTCTGACGCGCGATGCGGTAGAGCTGGGGCCATATTCACATTTCATGCAGAAAGAAATCTTTGAGCAGCCGGTCGCTGTGGCGAATACCCTGGAAATGGTGTTGAGTGCTCAATCGGTATCCCCTCAATTATTTGGCAGTGAAGCACAAAGCATTCTTGCACAGACTCAGGGAATCTTGATACTTGCTTGCGGGACGAGCTATCATGCTGGTCTGGTTGCGAAATACTGGCTGGAAACAATTGCAAGGCTTCCTTGTAATATCGAAATTGCCAGTGAATATCGTTATCGTAATCCAATTGCCGATCCGGCCACACTGGTCGTTGGTATTTCTCAATCCGGTGAAACTGCAGATACTCTGGCCGCACTTGGTTATGCCAAGTCATTAGGGCATCGCTACAGTCTGGCGATTTGCAACGTACCGGAGAGTGCTCTGGTCAGACAAACGGATCTGCGCTTTTTGACTCGCGCTGGTCCTGAAATTGGGGTTGCCTCCACAAAAGCGTTTACTACACAATTGGCGGTTCTGCTGTTGTTTACAGCAGTACTTGCAAAGATACGTGGTCAATTGTCAGTTGAAGACGAACAAAAAATGATTGCCGCATTGCGGCATTTACCGGTTGCGATACAGCATGCGTTACGTAGTGAGCCAGAAATCAAGAAATGGGCCGGGGATTTTTCCCAGAAACATCATGCTTTATTTCTGGGGCGTGGTGTACATTACCCGATTGCACTGGAAGGTGCACTGAAGCTCAAGGAGATTTCGTACATCCATGCCGAGGCCTATGCGGCGGGTGAACTCAAGCACGGCCCCCTCGCGCTGGTAGACAGTGGAATGCCGGTAGTTGCCATAGCGCCGAATGACGCATTGTTGGAAAAGCTGAAATCCAATCTGCATGAGGTACGTGCGCGGGGAGGAGAGTTGTATGTCTTTGCCGATGCGGATTCACGTATCGAGGAGAGCGAGGGAGTTCATATTATCAGGCTGGCTGAACACGGCGGTGTACTCAGCCCTGTGCTGCATACCATTCCATTACAGTTACTGGCTTACCATGTAGCCTTACAGAAAGGCACCGATGTCGATAAACCCAGAAATCTTGCCAAATCGGTTACCGTAGAATAACTGGTCAGGCTGATTGTGTGGGAATTTGTGCTGATCAAAAAGTTGATACTTAACCTCAATTAAATACCTTATAGGGCTTTTCCTGAATGTTAAGCCCAACATTATATTCTTCACATAACTCATAATTCTCAAAAAAGCGGGCACATACCAAATTAACCACAGCCTTCTAAATTGGTAGCAATCATCACGGCCGTTACCGGACTTATAACCGTCGTAGTTCTCCTAACGTTTTTCTTGACGACGCCTTTCCTCTCTGTTTCGAACAATAACATCATAGCCGGAGGAGATGTCAACACCTCCCGTTCGCTTTGCTTCTCCCCCAGTGGCCAACTCTTCAAGCAGAGGGAGTATTCAATTCAATTTTCATAATAACGACATTACTGACATTATGACTTACAGAAATAATGTAGTCTCTGTTTAGTCCAACTTTGTGCCGATATTGATTCCATCGCTAAAGATTCCTGAACCGGATATCTTATTCGTGAAACCCTAATCAATTAAATACTGAACCCCAAACTATCGAGCTTCCAAACAACAAGAATATCGCCCTCAGGCAGTATTTTGAGCGGCTAAGCTAAGGAGATTTGCTTGCGCGGTGCTCCTTTGTTTTTTTATCCCTTATAAATATTTTGATAGCCTTCCTTGGCTAAGGACGACGTGTTGCAGTTCTAGGTTTTGATCTTGCCTCAAAGCGTGCAATCGATCAGCATCTTAGAAAAATTCTTTGCGCTATTAAATAAAATTCGTAGCTGCTCGTGCTTTAGCGTATGGATTCGATCAACCCGCCCGATTTTTTCATCAGACTTCAACGGGTGTGCTCCGACATGAAAGAAAGCAATTCTTCTAGCTGTTTTATAGTGCCGATGTTTTTGAATATCGTGGCCTTATCTACCAAGATGACAAATTTTTCTTTAGCGCCTTCATTATTAAAAGGGGAAGCTTACGGCAGGCCTTAGCCTGCTCTTGCGTTCGTATATCATAGCTTTTCTACTTTTTGATTGCTCTAGCCACCTAAATAATTTTCATTAATCAGGTAGAACGATTTGCACTGTCTAACATTCATAATAAAAATCACTTGTTGGATAAAGGAGGTTTTATGCAAATCATACTTATGCTGATACTAACCAGTATGACATTGGCCGCTGCTGTGTATACACACTACAGAATTCCTTATCACACCGTTCGCCAACATCGCGGCGTTGCTCATTCGATATTGATTATCGCTGGCTGTGTTTTTGGCTGGGTAGTCACTCAACGTTATATGGAGACGGGAATAATGGAAGTACTCATTTTTCTTAGTACTTTTGGAGCTGCTCATCTTCCCGCTGCTGCCATCTTATTTATTAAACGGCAAAGAAATTCAGGTGAATCCTAACTGTCGTTACCGTTAATCCTTAAAGATAGTAATAGCATGTGTATAAACGGGATGAGGTAAACAGATTCTGATTCAGGCTGAATTAATTCCGTTTTCTCGACTGTTTGATGATTGAGTTGACTTTTTACTGCTGATACTTTTCCATTCATAGTGGAAATGACCTGAAATTAGTATTTTTATTAAGATCAAATGCATTCTGTAAATTATGGTTTATCTGTGATTTATATTGATGGTTACATTACTTTTGGATATGTTAGTGTTTTAAAAAGTATTTCTACCTACCTGTATTTTATGTCTTCTCCACTATTTTCCGAATACGCTTCGATTCGCGATCGAACACTTACCCTTGTTAACTGCCTGAACGATGAGGATTGCTGCGTCCAATCAATGCCCGAGACCAGCCCGATAAAGTGGCATCTGGGTCATGTTTCCTGGTTTTTCGAGAACTTCATTCTGCGGCACTATGAAAGCCCGTTCAAGCCATTCCATCCCTTCTATCTTACGATGTTCAGCTCCTATAATCGCTCCGGGCAGACGCATCCTGACCCTAGGCGGGGGCTGTTTACGCGCCCCTCTCTGTCCACTGTGCGTGAGTACGGAGCAAATGTCAGTGATCGTCTGAAACGTTTACTCGGCGAGCATGAAGAGGATGAAATGTTGCACATGCTGGCTGTATTGGGAATGCATCATGAACGGCAGCACCAGGAACTCATGCTCGTCGATATCAAGCACCTTTTTTCGTGTAATCCGCTCTCACCCGCTTACAGATCAGCCAAGTTGCCTCCTGCCGGGGAAATTTCTCCACTCGAATGGCACCCATATTCCGGCGGGCTGGTGGAGATTGGTTACCAGGGCAAGGGATTCAGCTATGATAATGAATCACCCCGGCACAAGTGCTACTTGGAGCCCTATCAGCTTGCATCGCGTCTCATTACTAATGGTGAATATCTGAAATTCATGGAGGCGGGCGGGTATGACAGGCCGGAATTGTGGCTTACCGAAGGATGGGACTGGAAAATCACAGTGCCTTCTCACCCGCTCTACTGGCGCAGTAATAACGGCAGCGACTGGCAGGAATTCACCCTGAACGGCGCAATACCACTTGACCCCAATCTGCCCGTCATCCATGTCTCATACTATGAGGCCCATGCCTTTGCACGCTGGGCCGATGCGCGCCTGCCGACCGAAGTGGAGTGGGAAAATGTTGCCGCGCAACAGGAAATCCGTGGCTCGTTCGCGGATAACAATCGTTTTCATCCCGATCCTGCGCAAGTCGAAGCGGCCTCTGCGGGACAGCTCAGTCAACTCTATGGTGACGCATGGGAATGGACAACCTCCAGCTATGGCGCATACACGGGCTATAACCCCGCAAAACCGAACCCGGATGAACCCATGTCAATGGTATGGGAAGAAGCCGTAGGGGAATACAACAGCCGCTCCATGGTCAACCAGAACGTGCTGCGCGGCGGCTCATGTGTTACTTCGCAAGAATGGATACGCAGCAGCTTTCGCAATTTCTTTCCAGCCAGAACTTGCCGGCAATTTACGGGTATCAGACTGGCGCGGGATGCAAGCTAAAGAAGAAAAATGGCAACGATCTGATCCAGATATCATAGTGAGACACGGGATTATTAATTTCGTACGACAAATTTCTTAGCGTCCATATATTGTCATGAATGATTCTTCGATATGCTTTATTTCTATATGAAAACATGATCTTAAGAGAGGCTGACATTCATCTTTTCTCTCCCTGTTCTGAACCCGGCAAGGCTGGTATTGGTAGTTGAAATTGTAACTTTATATATCTTTCGCGTGCTGAAGTACTTCTAAAATATTTTATTAGTATATATAACTCATTGATCTGGTAAGGAAGGGGTGACGAAGAGATATAAACATTCTGCCATTTCTCTGGAACTACCCTATTTGAATTGCGCTCTATCCAATTATCATAAGTAAATTGTCAGGAGAATCGCATGGGCCACATAGTCGCAGAACAATTGGTAGAAATGCTCAAAGCTGCTGATATTCATCGTGTTTATGGCGTTACCGGTGACAGTCTGAATTTTTTCAATGATGCACTGCGCCGCGATGGCAGCATCGATTGGATTCATGTACGTCATGAAGAAGTCGGCGCTTATGCTGCGATGGCTGAAGGCGTGCTGGGTGGAATTGGTTGCTGTGCTGGCAGCTCTGGGCCTGGCCATGTTCATTTGATCAATGGTCTTTATGATGCTCATCGCTGGGGAGCACCGGTACTGGCATTAGCCTCGACTATAACCTCGGAAGATTATGGCACTGAAAGCTTTCAATCCACTGACTTGCATATGTTCGATGGATGCAGTTATTACAATGAGGTAGCGATCACCCCACAGCAATTCCCGCGCATGCTGCAACAGGCGCTTCAGCACGCATGGAATCGTGAAGGAGTGGGTGTGTGCGCTTTCCCTGGTGATCTGATGACGTGTAATGCCGATGAGGATGCGTTGTGGGCCGATTTGTACCGGCCTCAGTCAATCCTGCGCCCTTCTGATGATGAAATCCGGTTATTGGCAGAGTTGATCAATAGTTCAGAAGATATCGGTATCTACGCTGGCATAGGCTGTGCTAATGCACGCACTGAGGTTATCAGCCTTGCCCAGCAGCTTAATGCTCCCATGGCCTATACTCTCAAGGCAAAGATGGCTCTGGAATATGATAATCCGTATGCTGTCGGATTAACAGGTATGCTCGGTAATAAGGCTGCTGCCCGCGCCATCACTAGCGGCAAGCTATTGCTCATGCTCGGCAGTGATTTTCCGTGGAAGGAATTTCTCGACAAATCGGTCAAAATTGTCCAGATTGATACCAAACCAGAACGCCTGGGTCGGCGAGTTCCGCTGCACATGGGTCTATGCGGCGACGTTGGCCCCACGCTACAGATGTTATTGCCCTTAATCGATTCTAAAGCCGATAACCAATTTCTCAACGCCTGCCTGGCTGACTATGCAGAAGTGAAAGAAGATTATCGGGCCCATGCCACAGATCCGGGCGAGGAAAATCTGATCCAACCCGAATTTGTTACCGAAACAATTGATCGTCTAGCCGACGAAGATGCTGTTTTCACTGCAGATACCGGCATGACTACAGTATGGGCTGCACGCTATTTGCACGGTACCGGGAAGCGTACGCTGATGGGCAGTTTCTCGCATGGATCAATGGCCAATGCCATGCCTCAAGCTATTGGTGCTGCACTATGCTCGCCCGAACGCCAGGTGATCGCACTTTGTGGGGATGGAGGTATATCGATGCTCATGGGAGATCTGATGACCATTGCCCAATATAAACTACCAATAAAGCTGATCGTCTTTAATAATCGCAGTCTTGGCATGGTTGAACTAGAAATGCAGGTGGCTGGATTGCCTGACTGGCAAACTAAGATGATCAATCCTGATTTTGCAAGGATTGCACAGGCCTGTGGTATCCGAGGCTATTCGGTCACTCATCCTGCTAACCTGGAGGAGGTCTGCCAGGAAGCATTGTCATATAACGGTCCAGTGTTGATCGATGTATTCACTAACCCACATGTGCCGACTCTGCCACCACACACTTCGGTCGGAGTAATGTCCCGTTATATACAATCACAGGCTAAGCTGGCATTGGGAGGCAGGATGGACGAGGTCTGGAATGCATTTAGAACTAATATCAAATATATTCGTGATCTGTGATATATCATTAGGTTACACTCAATATCCGACCGATAGATCCGAATGTTTTATCCTGTGGATCTCTTGCAGTTCATATAGATAGATAAATTGTCGGCGAGAGTATCTAGATCATTAACGAGGAATTCGATAGCCTTGATTGTTATAACTATTGTGCCTCGTACACTGATTTCAAGATAATACCATCAAGGCTAAGATAGACTTTGAAGATAATTCCAGAGCCGCAGTCGATCGTTAATATCCCAAATGATTTTTAGATGCACTTTTCGATAACCCTGGGTTTCTCAATTTACCGTTAATTTTAATCAATAGAACCGGTTGTATGCTGCCTTTCCGGACGGTAATCTTTCTACAAAAGCAGAGCATCAAAAGTAGAATTTTTTATGAGAATTTCTGCAGTATCTCCAGTATAGCGCCACGGTTGTATCGATGATGATGCAGATGAAGGTGTCGAAGGCTGAGAATACACGGTTATACAAGATAACGTGGTCCACGATAGATCGGTACCACTCAATTAAAGTTAAGTAATTGAGATTGGAGTTGTAAAGATGGGTATGAGAAATAGATATTCGCAAGAATTCAAACAGGATACGGTTAGCCTGATCTGGATACGGGAACATAAGGCTAATGATGGCCAGATTTTCCGAGAGAATGAGAAGCTGAGCTTCAATCAGGAAGGCTATTGCTGAGAGAAGAAAGCAGATAGTTGAAGCTGGAGCATCAAATCTAAAGAGAGCAACAATCTCCTTCGTCTGATAAACAAAGTGGAGTATTCATTTATTATCTGCAGGAAGAAAGTTTATCCAGTTAACCTGATGTGCCAAATGTCGGAATAGTGTCTATCGGCAATCTATATCTGAGAATCAGCTATGCCGGTCGTTTACCGTGACTGAGCCGAAGTCATCTATGGTACATGAATGAAAAAAGCCGATAACTTGAAAATGAATTGATTGCTTAGTCTTCATATGCTTTAGGTGTAATGCCAAAGACACAGAGCCAAATTGCTGGCTTTATTAGTTTTGTAGGTCTAGATATCCCAAATTTAAAGGTATTACACTCTGAAAAGAACATATTCATCTGCATCCTACAACAGTTATGAGTAATCAAAATAGCGTCACCCCTAGTATTTTACGACTAAGATTTATCCTCATTTTGCTGCTGGTAGTCGGTCTTGGTTTTCTCACCATGATCAGCAACTTCCTGATTGCGCTAGTGCTTGCCGCCGTATTCGCCGGCCTGCTCCACCCGACATTCGCGTGGTTATGCAAGCGATTGGGCGACCGGCCGGTAACTGCTGCACTGATAACGCTGACGGTAACACTACTGGCACTGGGGATACCACTGGCAGGGCTGGTTGGTGTCGTAGCAACGGAAGCAATGGAAATCAGCAAACAACTGCGGCCTTGGGTCAAAGAACTCATGTCTAATGATGCGATGCTTATCGGTAGTCTACCCGAGGTGCTCGACCCATATCGCACCAGCATTCTCAACAAACTGGCGGAAGCGGGTTCCTCTGCCGGCAGTTGGGTGGTATCCAGTGCTTCTACTGTGACCCAAGGTACGCTGGATTTTCTCATCGATTTTTTCGTAATGTTGTATGCCATGTTCTACTTTCTCATTGATGGACCGCGCCTGATCAATGCTTTGAAGAATCATTTACCACTGTCTCCGGAAGATCGCGCCCTAGTCGTCGAACGAGGTTTGGCAGTTACCCGCGGCTCACTCAAGGGCATTGTACTGATCGGTGCACTGCAGGGCCTGTTGGTAGGCCTGGGATTTTGGGCCTGCGGTCTCAGCGGATCGGCATTTTGGGGTACTATCGTATTTGGGTTGTCGGCAATTCCTGGACTGGGGGCCCCTGTTATCTGGATACCCGCAGCCATTTACCTTGGAATCAAGGGCAATATTGGCTGGTCCGTCGGCCTGGCAGTATGGGGAGTGCTGGTGGTAGGTCTCGTAGACAATGTATTACGCCCCATTATCGTGGGTCGTGATGCTAAACTGCCCGATTTGGTCGTACTGATTTCCATTCTCGGGGGCATCAGTGTATTTGGCGTCATGGGTATCATCGTCGGACCTATTGTAGCAGCCATGCTTGATACCGTACTCAATATCTACCGGCGGGCGTTTGCACTGTGGCTGCCCAATGAGAAAATGCAGCGCGGCAGCAGACTCCATGATAATGGATGATCTTCGTTTTACAAGTAAACAGTTAAAGCCAGCGCACCTGATAGCATTGATGTTATTTTTAAGAACCTGTTTACGAGCTGCGTAGAAAAAGGGCAATGAAGGCTAAGCGGATGAATTGCAGGCTGGAGTTGAGCTTGCGCTGACAATTTTTCTATAGCTTTTTTTCATCAGGGTCTCCATATACAAGGAGGCCCCAAAATTTTACTCAAAAATGTCTACTAAAAAAGGAAGCTTACGCCTCTACCTCCAATAGTGGTTGATATGACTATGTTGCTATTTCTGGATTCCGTTAAAAGTGAGGAATTATTCTTCAAAGAGCTTAAGTACAAATATTACAGCTATGAGCTGATAAAATCTCCACCATTCACATGAATTGCTTGACCTGTTACATACGTTGAATCTTTAGAAGCCAAATAAATATAAGCAGGTGCCAGTTCAGATGGCTGTCCGCGGCGCTCCATTGGTGTTTCTTCTCCATGTTTCTTAACTTTTTCGGCATCAAATGAGGCGGGAATTAGCGGGGTCCAGATTGGCCCGGGTGCTACCGAATTTACTCGAATTCCTTTGCCGCTTAGGTTTATGGATAAAGATCGCGTAAAAGTACTGATGGCCCCTTTGGTTGAAGAATAATCGATAAGTGTAGGAGAACCGCGATAAGCTGTAATAGAAGAGGTGTTGATGATGCTATCGCCTTTTTGCATGTGCGGTAAGGCTGCTTGTGTCATATAAAACATACTGAAGATATTCGTTTCGAAAGTTTCTAATAATTGAGCAGGAGTGATATTTAAGAAATTCTCTTGTGGAAATTGCTTACCTGCATTATTGACGAGTACGTTTAATTGACCAAATTCTTCTACCACTTCACTAATTAGCTGATAACAATTTTCCACTTTACTAACATCTGTGGCCAGCTTTAAACTTTTTACTCCATAAGGTTCAATCGCTTTAAGAGTATCCTCAGCATCTTCATGTTCATCCAGATAAATGATGGCAACATTGGCGCCTTCTTTTGCGAACCCAACAGCTACTGCACGTCCGATACCACTGTCGCCACCTGTAATCAATGCTACTTTACCTTTTAATTTCTCAGATCCTTTATAGCTTTTGTCATCATAAATCGGTTCTGGAGACATCTCATTTTCGAAACCTGGCTGTCTCGACTGCTCTTGTGGCTTTACTTGTTCGTCGATCGATTCAAATTTATCCTGTGTCATGAGTGGTTCTCCTTAAAGAAAGGGAATCATAAATTTGTTTAGGTCATTTTTGACAAAAGACATCTCTACTTTAAAAATAATTTACCGATCTAAATCAGGTGAGCCTGATCTAGATCGATATGAAAAATATAGAAAAGTTTCAATAAGTTCACTTCTGATTATTTCATTTAATTACTTATAATTGCCTCATATAAGCAACAAGATCAGACTTCTCCTCCTCCGTCAGTTTGAGTTGTAGGATCAGATTAAAAAATTCCACTGTGTCTTCAAGAGTGAGCAAACGGCCATCGTGCAGATAGGGAGGGCTGTCTTTGATGCCGCGAAGTGTAAAAGTTTTCATCGGCCCATCACCCGGCTCGTTCAGAAAGCGCTCGAGTTTGAGGTCGTGCATTTGATTATCGAGAAATGCGGGGGGTTGATGACAACTTGAACATTGACCCTTGCCAAAGAAGATGGCTTCTCCTCGAAGTTCTTCTTTAGTAGATTTTGAACGATCTAACCGCCCCTGACTATCCAGTTTAGGTGCCGGGGGGAAGTCCAGCATGTTCTGAAACTGTGCCATATGGCTTACATGGATCCGATCGAGTACTGGAAACCCCTTTTTCATTGCATGGATAGGATCTCCGTTAAAATAAGCCGTACGAAATTCAAACTCTGTGAAATCTTCGACAGAGCGCAAGCTGCGTTTTGAGCCATGTATCTGCTGCGCATAGAGTCCGCGCAGACTTACCGTGTCCAGCCGGAATCTCCGTTCCTCGGGCCGTGTATCGGGGTTCAAGTGAAACTGTCCTGTTGTATGACCATTCACATGGCAATCCAAGCATGTAACACCCAGGCTGGGCTGTGCACTTTTACGATCATCGGTCGGATTGAATTCTTCCTGCGGTAGAGGGGTAAGTAACATCTGAAGCCCGTTAAGCTGAACCGGAGTCAAGATATCCTTGAATAAGCGATAAAAATTGTTGATTGATACTACTTCTCCGCGTGACACATCCCCCAGTTCGGGCCTGTTTTGAAGGAAAATTGCTGGAGGAAACTCTGGCAAGAATGCTTCAGGTAAATCGAACTCTACGTCGAAGCGCTCCAATCTTGGGAACATCTTAGTTTGTATTGGCGGGAAAACCTGCCCACCGGTTACTTGCTTCGGATGGGGTAACGCAGGGTATGGGAAGAGGTCCTTGTTGCGTATTTCTTTGGGTGACAACTCTGCCAGTTTCTGCCAGCTTATTCCGTCTTGTAATCTGGCGGTAGGGCCTACTGCCAGCGGTTTGCCACGAGTCATGGTTGCTTTTGGATCTAAACGCGGGGTCAGATTGTAGCGTTTGAGCAGCAGATCACGCTGCGTTTTCATGACCGCAGGGCGTTGCTTTTCATCAGCTTTCATCGTCTCTTCAAAGGTCTGCATGGGTTCTTTTGCATTGAGCGGGTCGCGATAAAAATCGAATCCTTTTACTTTGCCCTCATCTGGCTGATTTTGGAATGCAGATGAAGAGGGCGATGCATTAGAGGCAGAAAAAATATCAGACCGGTCATGCTCGGTTTTCTTCTGTTCTGTACCGGTGGTAGGGGGGTGTCGGGGTGTTTGTGCCTCAAATATCGCATCTGATGATTGAGCGAGCAATTCGTAACTCGTTTGACTGAAAGCAGGGTTTATTACTCCCGTCAGGCTACTCAATCCCAAGCTCAACCACACAATATCTCTCTTTCTCATGTGAGTCTCCTTTTTAAATACAAATATTGTTATCAGACGGCCTTTCCTGCCCCGATATGAAGTTGTTAACTCCATATGTGATCTTGTTCCATGAAAGCTGTGTACTGGAGACCACACATTCTTCTCAATATTTTTATTATTCTTCAGGAGTCATAGCGCTTCAATTACCCATGCAGGTCGTCCAAAGCGGATAGCCATTACCAAACTGTAGACATCTGGCCATGGTTATTACTGGCATATGCCAGCAAAATAAGATTACACCTTTTGACATAACCTGTTAAATAAAATATTAAAGAATAATTAAATATAAAATCAAATTCATCATTTAAACTTATATTTAAATCATATTTATAAATAGTTGTATAGAATTATTCTTATTTATTGAAAATATTTATTTAAATTAAATATATTATTTATGAACTTTTTAAAGACTCATCTATCGGACCTTAAAGCATCAAAGTTCCAGATGCTTTTTATTCATTATTTTATTGTTAATGATGACAAAATTAAGGAGATAACGATGGCTACCAATAAACTGAATCGAGATTCAGATCATAATGAAGGTCAAGGTTTTGCTGGAATGGACCCTAAACGTCAACGAGAAATCGCAAGTGAAGGTGGAAGAGCGGCTCATGAAAGTGGTAATGCCCATGAATTCGATTCAGAGGAAGCTCGAGAAGCTGGTCGCAAAGGTGGCAAGGCAGCTCATGAAAGTGGTAATGCCCATGAATTTGATTCAGAAGAAGCCAGAGAAGCCGGACGTCAAAGCCATAAAAACGATGATAAACGTAGCAGTAGTAATGATGATAACAATGACAACCGCAGAGGTGGCAGTCATGAGCAGCATGTAAGAGCTGGGCAGCAAAGCCATAAAAATGACAACAAATAATCTGAGATCAGCTTGATGCAATGAAAAATATCATTAAAGTCTTCAATGGTAAGCATTAAGCATTAGAAAAAAAAGTATTGTTTCTTAAATGAAATTACTTATTCTGAAAATTAAAAGTTATCGGGCAGTCATACTAAGTAGCAATGACTGCCCGATAATTAATCTTTTTCAGGAAGGAATAAGAACTCATGCTCCCTGTTAAGCTTTCAGAGAATAAATTACTGAGGAAAGCGATGATATCGGGTTCTATTGCAAGCCTTTTATCCGCTATTTTTCTGGCAATCTTAGGAAAGAGTGAGTTAGGAAAAACCGCTGCGCCCATTAATGGCCCTAGTCAGTGGGTTTGGGGAAAATATGCTTCTTTCTTAAACTATTTTAGTTGGCGGTATACAGGGGTGGGATATGTCATTCATCATGCAGCATCTATATTCTGGGCTCTTTTTTATGAAAAGATAAATCCTGGGAAAAACTGTCAGGGAATAGTTATTCCGACTCTTATGGTTAGTGTAGTAGCTTATATAGTTGATTTTTATGTAGTTCCGAAACGCTTCTCTCCAGGATTTGAACGACGTCTATCAAAAGGATCTTTATTTGTAGTGTATGGCATCTTCGCACTCGGATTGGCCGGAGGAAGTTATATAAATAGAAATTGCTTGGAAATCAATAAATTAAATAAAGATTGACTCAGCTTATAAGCTTCTAACTTAAGAGAGTAAGAATGCAAAGTGATTTTATAGAATTATTCACTGAATCTAACTGATCTGTTGAGTAGAGTTTCTAATGTCAACTATATTGATTACAGGTGCAACAGGATTTATTGGGAGACACTTGTCGGTAGCGTTGGCAGCCAAAGGGCATAATATTGTATGCGGAGTAAGAAACCCCTCAGCAGAAGCTTTTGATAGGCGGTTTCATTATATTAAGGTGGACTATACCCAGGATTTCGATGTGAATATATGGGAATCCAGACTTACCGGCATAGATATAGTTATAAATGCTGTAGGAATTATACGAGAGACGGATACAGCAACTTTTTTTTCAATTCATGAAAGAGCACCTACTGCCCTGTTTCTAGCCTGTGCAGAATTGAATATTAAAACTGTGCAAATATCAGCATTAGGTGCTGATGAACAAGCTCAAACTCGATTTCATTTAAGTAAGAAAAATGCAGATAGTGTGCTGCTTTTTTTAAATCAGAGGAGTGTAGTAGTACAACCTTCCCTAGTCTTTGGTCCTGGTGGTGAAAGCACTAAATTTTTTCTCTCTATTGCAAGCCTTCCAGTCATACCACTTCCTGGGACAGGTCAGCAACAAATCCAGCCCATTCATATTGATAATCTTACTTATGCAATCGTTGTACTCGTCGAAAGTAATAAATATATAGGACGCCGTATTCCTCTGGTGGGCCCAGAACCGTATAGCCTTCAAAGTTATTTACATAAATTACGACAAGGAATGGGGCTCGGAGATGGGATTTTTCTCCATATTCCTCTGATACTAATCAGTTTTTATGTATATATCTGTCAATGGACAGGAAAGGGCTTGCTGAATATCGAAAGCTGGCAGATGCTCCAAAAAGGAAATTTTTCAGATCCTAGCGTAACTACTGAACTGTTAGGGCGGAATCCTAAAGCACCCGATACTTTTATATCTCCGTGGAATGCAACTGAATTACGTAAATCGGCCCTTTTAAGTTGGCTTCAACCAGTATTGCGCGTTTCACTTGCAATAGTATGGCTGGTAGCCGGGATAGTATCAATGGGTATTTATCCGGTTGGAGAAAGCTATTTTTTCTTAGCACGGGTGGGTGTACCTGAAGATTTTGCCCCGCTAATTCTTTATGGTGCTGCTTCAATTGATATTATTTTTGGTATCGGAACATTATTTTTACGCCACCGAAAACTTCTCTGGATGGCACAAGTAATTCTTATCATCCTTTATACCTTCACTATTACTTTATATTTACCTGAGTTCTGGTTACATCCTTTTGGGCCAATAATAAAGAATTTACCAATCCTCGCAATCATTTGGTTACTGTATGAGCTAGAAAAATGACAGCTTATCTCCTGACTAAATGGATTCATATTCTTTCCTCAACGTTGCTCTTTGGAACCGGGATTGGTACTGCTTATTACTTGTTATGTGCCGTTTGGACTAAAAACCCTTTCCTTATTGCTGCTGTTGGAAAATATGTAATTGCAGCTGATTGGCTGTTTACAGCAACCACTATTGTTATTCAGCCAGTTACAGGTTTTTATCTCATCCATTTGTTATCTATTCCTTTAACAAGCACATGGATTAGATGGTCCTTAGCTCTATATTTACTTGCGGGAGTTTGTTGGCTACCAGTTGTCTGGCTGCAAATAAAGCTGCAACGTCTGGCTGCAGACGCCAGCGAAAACAAACATACTCTACCCGATGTGTTTTGGCGTTATTTCAGGGTATGGGTTGCATTGGGTATTCCCGCATTTACAGCGATGGTAATCATTTTTTATTTGATGGTTGCGAAGCCGGCTTGACATCTTTACACAGGATGGCGTGCAGGACTGACTATCTTCGGGATTAAGAACTACGAAGGCAAAAAGATTCTGCGCTACAAATGAGATTCTTCCATTCTATATTGAGAGAAATGGAGTTGAGTCAATTTCTGGGAGCAATTCTTATTCATCTTATAAAAAGGAAAATATTATGAGTACGACTTCTATTTGGCGTAGGAAAGCATCTCAGACGTATTTCCCCACCCTGCAAGAGGAGATTACGACTGAAGTGGTTGTAATTGGGGGCGGGATTACCGGGGTTACACTTGCTCTTAATCTTGCTGAACAAGGCAGATCGGTTGTGCTTTTGGAAGCGCGCAATATTGGTTCAGGAAGTACAGGTAATTCGACTGGCAACTTATATGAAACTGTCAGTCACGGTATTCACGCTATTGTCGACCGATGGGATAGCGATGTGGCCCGCACAGTAACTATAGGTCGTCGCCATGCCTTGGAGCAGATCGAATCTCGCGCTGAGAAGTACGAGATAGATTGTGGTTTCCGCCGCTGTTCGCTTTATCGTTATGCTACGTCAGACGACGCGAAAGAATTTCTCGAGAGAGAGTATCCAGCATCTCTAGAAGCCGCATTACCGGTTCGACAAGAAGAAAAATTACCCTTTCCACTTCTGCACTTATGTGGACCGGTAGTAGTACTGGAGAATCAAGCGCAATTTGATCCTCATGCTTATGTAAGCGGCCTTGCCCGTATCTCAGCCGGCAAAGGATGCCGTATCTTTGAAAATGCTAGGGTGGTCGAATTAGATACAAGCAAGCGTATTGTGTATACAGAAAAAGGCAAAGTTAATGCCAAGGAAATCGTGCTGGCGACACACTCACCCATCGACTTTCATCTGGTGCAGGCAGAAATGATAGTCAATAGAGAATACGGGATAGCAGCGCGGATTGAAAGAAGCTCGTTTCCACCCGGCATTTTTTGGGAAAAAGGCACTGAACAACTTTCGATTCGTAATCTGGAAGTTGATCAGCAAACATTTCTCATAAGTGTTGGCGGAGCGTATAAAACAGGTCAAGAGGACGCGACCGCAAACCTTGATCGTCTAGAGGCCGCCACCCGCACCTACTTCAAAAGGTGCGAGATCGCGTTTCGCTGGTCGGCACAGAACTACAGGGCAGCGGATGATTTACCGTATATCGGCCGAGATGCTAGTGGTTGTTTTGTTGCAACAGGTTTTCAAACTGACGGTTTGGTTTACGGAACCCTTGCTGCCGCTATCATCGCAGATGAGATTGGGGGAAGCAACAACGTGTTCGCATCTCTCTACAAAGCGGATCGCTTCTCTCCTATCAAAGGTGCAAAAGGGATGGCTGAAGAGACAAAGGGCGTGTTGACATCACTGGTCAAAGATTACCTCCTGGGACAAGAGATAATGCCATTATCGCGGCTTATGCCCAATACTGCGGCAATGGTGGAATTTGAGAATGAGACATTGGCGGTTTATCGGGATAAGAACGGTAGATTGTATGCAGTATCGCCTGTTTGCACTCACCTGAAATGTAAAGTTCACTGGAATGATGTTGAATCAAGCTGGGATTGCCCTTGTCACGGTAGCCGCTTTGCACCTGACGGAACTATTATTGAAGGCCCTGCTACAGAACCATTGACCCAAAAATTTTTGCATAAACGTTAAGTAAATACAGACGGTGTATTCCGGATCATTCGATCTGGTTCACCTTCTTGCAGCGTTCTCTTCTTTTCGCAACGTATTCGCCGGTTTTATGGGTTCCCGGCTTAAAGTAATTTGCATCATTGCTGGCCAGGCAGCACTTCTTATATCAGGCCATTTTCTCATCTTTCTTTCCTTGATATTCCGAGCAGGATTATTGTCATACTTTTTCTGGTAGTCATCGGTAAGTTACCTTTTCTATTGTAATTTCTGAGAAAAGTACTGAAGAGAAATCAATGAATGAGTTTTCCACATGCTCTCAGCAAAAAATAAGATGGGCATACCGATAAGTTGGCGGGTGATGCGCAACACAAATAGGAATACTTGGAGGAAAAATGAAACAGACCAGCAATGAAACCATTGTCATCGCCGGCGGCGGCGCAGGTGGCCTCGAGCTGGCCTGCAAGCTTGGAAGGAAGTTTGGTCGACAACAGGTGATTCTTGTTGAGAAAAACTTGAATCACATTTGGAAGCCCACACTTCACGAGGTTGCCGCGGGCACGCTGGATATAAATCAAGAAGGTTTGTCATATTCAATGCTCGCGTATGAAAACAATTTCACCTTCATTTATGGGGTATTTTCCAGAATTGATCTGTCGAAGATGGAAATTGTTGTTTCTGCACCTGAAGGGGAAGAGGGAATCTATCCCGAACGCAGGGTTCAGTTTTCCAGGCTGTGCATTGCTGTTGGCAGCGCTTCAAACTACTACAGCACCCCAGGAGCGGCTGAATATACCCTGTCATTAAACACTTCCGGTGATGCGGAGCGTTTCAGGACTAAAATGATGAATCAGATGATCCGTGCAGAGTACGAAAAATCTGCAGGTAGTCCGGGAACTGTAAACGTGGTGATTATCGGTGGTGGTGCCACAGGTGTCGAGCTGGCGGCTGAATTGCGTGAGGCTGGTGGAATTTACGCAAACTATGGATTCGTTCATCTGGTACCCGATGTAGATGTGAAGATTACCGTGCTGGAGGGAGCTCCGCGCATTTTGGCGCCATTGAGCGAAAGAGTTTCCGATGGTGCTGCACGGATCCTTGCCAAAAAGAATATTGAAGTAGTGACAAATTGCCGTGTCAATCAGATAGAGAAAGATCATCTGCTCGACAAAGAAGGGAATAGGCATGACTTCAATATATGTTTATGGGCTGCCGGAATCAAAGCACCGAATTTTCTCTCTTCACTGGGTTTACCAGTGAACAAGATTGGTCAATTAGAGGTCACGGATAGATTGAATGTCAAAGGATATGATCACCTCTATGCCATTGGTGATTGCGCATCCTGTATTCAACCGGATGGAAAAACTGTCCCGCCCAGAGCACAATCTGCGCACCAGCAAGCGGAATATATGTACAGGGCCATCATCCACTGCATTGCTGGTGGGGAAAAGACAGTAAATCATCCCTATTTCTATCGAGATTATGGTTCCTTGATTTCATTGGGTACACAGACCGGCGTGGGCAGCCTAATGGGAGCTTTAACAGGTGGAATGCTGTTCGTCGATGGGATATTTGCACGATGGCTCTACATAAGCCTTCATCTCATGCACCATAAGGTTATTCTGGGCCTTGGTCGAACAATGGCTCTCGCAATTGCCAGAGCTCTCGTAAAACGAAGCACGGCTCTGGTGAAGTTGCACTAGCCGATGGGGGTTTATACTTCTGAGAATTGAGTATTCCGATAGAAGGCATTTAGTCGACGAGCACCGAAATAAGATTTGTCCACTTTAACTGCGCTGGATAATTCATAGCTGGGCATCTTGATGGCAATCAGCAGCTGCCGCAGGCGCATGAAAAATTATGGGGCTGAACGCCTGCCAGTTTCGCTGCAGCTTGTGCTGTTGTCCCAGCAACGAAATGCTCTATCGGCCGGCTCTGTTGCCGATACTATTAACCTGTTCTTGTGTTCATGCATTGTAGCTCTTAACCTCTTTAACGAATCTTAGCTACTTCAGTCCTTTATTTTTTATCTACCTTAGTCCATTAACCTGAGTTCGGGATAAGGCCTCAGGGTTGAGCCAAGCTATTGACTCTGGTCAGATTCAAAGTTGGTTTGTTATCAGACAAACAGTAAGCGACGATACCAG
>OBJA01000342.1_pt1 | contig 42518 bp, 34 predicted proteins | sample 1519751 | NCBI WGS metagenome assembly OBJA01 (sample SAMEA3881238, study PRJEB22517) | soil metagenome | biome: lake sediment; feature: soda lake sediment; material: sediment, water from around vicinity | place: India | collected 2013-12-23 | depth 3 m
ATTCGTCTGGATTTGCTTGACCGAGAATTTGCAATTCTTTTGACTGTAATTCTATCGATTGACCCGATCCAGCAGATTCAATTAATTGTCCAAACACTGATAGTGATGCACCTGTATGTATTTTTCCAAGCATCTCATCTATTTCCTCATTGACATCTATCACAATTTGCAAATTATCAATCGTGGAACCATCGTTCACAGCAATAAAAACGACATTCTTACTCACTCTCTTTGTTCTTACCCAAGCTTTAACCAAGACTTCATTTCCAGCTTGCGAATTTTGCAGAATATCAACAATTTTAGTTCTTTTCATATTACACAATTTAAAGTGCAAAAATACTTAATTGAATTAGTAGTGCAAAAAGAATTTATGTTTTTAAATAATGTGAAGTTAGAAGTTGATCTAATAGAGGCATGCCAAATAATCGTAATGTGGCCCTTTAGCCACGAAATGCATTTTAAATCCACATTCTGTTGCAATTGCTTCAACTGTATATGGATCAATAAAAAGCCAGAAAAAATCTTTACTAAAGCTCTTTTTATACTGCAATGTATAAACTATCTCTCCGTAGTACCTGTCTGAATTTAATGGAATACTAATTCCTTCCTCTTCATCGGTATATAAATACTGAAGATCTGAGGAATCAAATATTATTTTTCCTCCAGGTGCAAGTAAGGTTTTTAGGTATTCAAGTAGGTACGGTAAATTTGGGATAGTTCCTGCAACACCAATACCATTCATTAAAAGCAGAATTGTGTCGAAATTTCCCTTAATATATTTAAAAATATCCCCACATACAACATTCTTTACTCCTCTTTTTTCCATAACCTCACAGCAACCCTCCGAAATATCTAGAGCAGTTACATCATAACCTAGATTTTGCAAATAGAGAGAATGAGCTCCAGCACAGGCTCCAACATCCAGAATTTTTCCTCTTGCTAAGTCCATAGCCTTCTTTTCGTGGTCTGGCATGTCTTTGTAATCCCTAAATAAGTAAGCCGCCGGTAATTCTTCCGTCTCAGCCAAGTCGGAATGTACAATAATCTTAGCCCTCTTATCTCCTGCAAGATAATCTTTGCAACACTGTCCGAAAATGTCAACCTGCTTTCCCATTTTGTTTATCTATGTTATCTTTAAATTAAGATTAGTATTACAATTATCTTAAACGCATTTTCAAAAAAAAAGTTGCATTAAAGTAAAAGGCTTGAAGTTTTAATAAAATTTCTCTTATTTTTGTTCTATTAATAAATAATAAATATCTAATGTTAGCCAATAGCTCTATTTTAATAACCGGAGGTACCGGTTCTTTTGGACAGAAGTTTGTTGAAACTGTCCTATCAAAATACCCTGATATAAAACGATTAGTTATCTTCTCGAGAGATGAACTGAAGCAATTTGAAATGTCACAAAAATTCTCTCCGGAAAAACACAAAGGGTTAAGATATTTTTTAGGTGATGTAAGGGATTCTGATAGATTTAAACGAGCTTGTCAGGGTATTGACATTATTATTCATGCTGCTGCACTAAAACAAGTTCCTGCGGCAGAATATAACCCAGACGAATTTATAAAAACAAATATTAATGGTGCTCAAAATGTTATAAATGGAGCTTTGGAAAATAACGTTAAAATAGTAATTGCTCTTTCAACAGACAAAGCTGCTGCACCAATAAACTTATATGGTGCAACTAAGTTAGTATCTGATAAGCTATTTATTGCTGCAAATAATATTAAAGGTTCTCAAAATGTTCGTTTTTCTGTTGTTCGATATGGCAATGTGATGGGTTCTAGGGGCTCTGTAATACCTTTTTTTATGCAAAAAGCGAAACAGTCGAATATTCTACCAATTACCGACAAAGAAATGACCAGATTTAATATTTCTCTTGACGAAGGCGTAGAAATGGTAACTTGGGCAGTTGAAAATGCAATTGGAGGAGAATTGTTCGTTCCAAAAATTCCATCTTATACTATCGAAACCGTTGCCAAAGCAATTGCCCCAAATGCTAAACTAGAATATGTTGGAATAAGACCGGGAGAAAAAATTCACGAAGAGATGATTACTGAAAGTGATTCTTATAACACAATAGAGTTTGATAAATATTTTGCTATTTTACCCTCAAATGCCGATAAACAAAAATATCTAAAACATTACAATGCAAAAGAAGTAACGAAGGGATATAAATACAACTCAGGTACAAATGAACATTGGATAAATATTGATGAAATGAGAGAGCTAATTAGAAAACATTATGACCCAGATTTTAATCCATTATAGTTTTCTTTTCTAATTATTTAATAATATCTTAAGTATTAAATTCATGAAAAGCCTAGCAATTATCCCTGCAAGAGGAGGAAGCAAGAGAATACCAAAAAAAAACATAAAGACTTTTTTCGGAAAACCAATAATTTCTTTTGCTATTGAATCCGCTATTAATAGTAATTTGTTTGACAGTGTAATGGTTTCAACTGACTGTAAGGAAACTGCAGAAATTGCAAAAAAATACGGTGCAAGTGTTCCTTTCTTTCGAAGCAAGGAAAACTCTACAGACAATGCGAGTACTCTTGATGTAATAAAAGAAGTTTTGCAATATTATAAATCAACAGAAATAAAACCCGAATATGTCTGTTGCATTTATCCATGTAATCCATTATTAAGAATATCTGATTTGCACAAAGGGTTTAATCTTTTAAAAGAGAATAGATACTCAAGCGTAATTCCTATTACCGAATTTAGCTATCCCATTTGGAGAGGCTTGGTGAAAAAAAACGAAAAAATTGAAATGATTTGGGCAGAACATAAAGATTCCAGGACACAGGATTTAGATAAAGTTTATCATGACGCTGGTCAATGGTATTGGTTCAAACCTGAACTTGTTTCGGACAGTCTTTTTACAAATAATACAGGCGCAGTAATCTTGAAATCCTCAGAGGTTCAAGACATTGACACTGAAGAAGACTGGAAGCTAGCTGAAATAAAGTACAATGCCCTCATCTCAATGGAATAACTTAACTTAAAGTCCTTAAATACTAATAATTTCCGTTTCTTTGGAAAAAGTGTATTTTTGTATTAAGATATCAAGTAATGAATGTATATATTTTAACAGAAGGAGGTCAAAAATACGGTTTTGGACATATCAGCAGATGTGTTGCTTTAACCGAGGCATTGCAGGACATTTCTAATAATATTACAATAAAATTCATTATAGATGCTGATAATTCCGTTATGAATTTTTTTTCAGGAATTGAAAACGTACAATTAAAAAAATGGCAAACTATACCTGAAGAAATTACAGAACTTTTTTCCAATGAAGATATCATTATTATAGATTCTTATATCGCACCTAAAAGCTTTTACAATTCTATTGCCAGAACCGGTTGCCTATGTGTTTATATTGATGACTACAACAGGATTGATTATCCAAAGGGAATTGTTGTTAATGCAACTGTTAATGCGGAGACTATTCCATACAAAAGAACTTTTGGGAGTAAGTATTTACTGGGCGTAGAATTTGCTTACCTGAGAAAAGAATTCAGAACTAATATTAAACGCAAAGTTAATAAGGATATAAAGAACATAATTATCAGTTTTGGTGGAAACGATTTCAGAAATCTCTTTATTCCAGTTATTGATTCACTAAAAAAACACAAGTTTAGCAAGACAATTCTTATTACTGATGCAATGAAAGACAAAGAAGTTTTGTTGCAGTTATCAAAAGACGATATTAATATAATACAAAATGCTGATGCATCACAAATAAAAAATGAAATGCTGAAAGCAGACTTAGGTATTGTCGCCGCAGGTCAGATAATTTTTGAAGCCGTTCGCACAGGACTACCATGTATCAGTATACAGGTTGCTAAAAATCAGGAGTTAAATGTAAAATTCTGGACTCAAAATGGGATTCTTACACATGCTGGCAATTATGATGACGATAAACTTTTTGACAATATTGATAAGTCCTTACAATCATTATGTGATTATAAAACTAGAAAAGAAATTTCAGATAAATCATATGAGATATGTGATGGTATGGGAGTTGTTAGGATTGCTCATTCTATTATTACTGAGCAAAGAAATAGACATATAAACTTAAGGACCGCAAAATTTTCTGATATAGATATTTTATTTACTCTAGCAAATCTCAATTCTGTTAGGAAAAACTCATTCAATTCAGAGCTAATTAATCGTTCTGAACATGAAAAATGGCTAGAAAATATACTAAATAATGAAAATGAGGTTCTACTAATTGCTGAATTTGGCAAAGAGTTTATCGGACAAGTTCGTTTTACAAAAACAGGAAACCATGCCACAGTCGGCATAAGTATTATTGAATCCTATCACGGACAAGGATATGGAAAAATAATTCTTAAAAAGGGAATTGAATATGTTTCGCAATATCACAAACCGATTACCGAAATCCATGCATATGTAAAAGAAAACAATTCAGCTTCTGCAAAACTTTTTAAATCGCTTGGATTTAATGAAATCGAACGAGTAGAGATAAAGTCACAATTTGCCAATAAATATATTTTAAACCAATAGAAAATGTATAAAACCCTAATAGTAGCAGAACTATCCTGCAATCATAATCAGAATTTCGACCTAGCTCTAAAAACTATCCGAGCAATGAAAGAGTCGGGAGCTGATGCGGTAAAAATTCAAACTTATACTGCGGATACCCTTACAATTAAGAGTAATAAGGATTATTTCAAAATAAAGTCAGGAACTATATGGGATGGACGAACCCTGTATGACTTATATAATGAGGCTTATACCCCCTGGGAATGGCAACCAAAACTTAAAGAATATGCAGAAAGCTTGGGACTTATTTTTTTTTCCTCCCCTTTTGACAAAAGTTCGGTAGATTTTCTTGAGAAGATGAAAGTACCAATGTATAAAATTGCTTCTTTCGAAATTACAGATATACCTCTAATTGAATATGTTGCATCAAAAAACAAACCGGTAATAATTTCAACAGGAATCGCATCTTTCTCAGATATCAGTGAAGCTGTGGATGCATGCAGAAAATATAATAATAATGATATTACATTACTAAAATGTACATCAGCATATCCTGCTATGCCAGAAGAGGCAAATTTATCATCCCTATTTCTGCTGAAAAACGACTTTAATGTAAACGTAGGATTATCTGACCATAGCATGGGAGATATTGTTGCGGTTACTGCTGTAGCACTTGGCGCGACAATGGTCGAAAAACACTTTATTCTTGACAGAAAACTGGGAGGACCTGATGCAAAGTTTTCGATGAATCCTTCCGAGTTTAAGAAAATGAGTAAGAAAATTAGGCAGGTTGAAAAAATATTAGGAAAACAAAGCTATGAGTTAAGTTCAAAAGCCAAATCTTCAAGAGTTTTTACTCGTTCTCTATTTGCTGTTGAAGATATAATGGAGGGAGAAATGATTACATACAAAAATGTAAAATCAATAAGACCAGGATACGGGATGGCTCCAAAATTTATTGAAGCCATTGTTGGAAAGAGAGCAAAATATTTTATTGAAAAAGGAACCCCTATGAATATTGATTTAGTTGAATAGAACAATTTTTAACTATTTTTGCAAGGATGTTTAAAATATTAACCTACATATTAAATTTCATTAAGCTTTCATTTCAGAGTTTTTTCAATATTATAAAAGTTTTGATTCTTTCACCATATTCGAATAAAATAAATAAACATAAACCTCTAATTGATGAAGCCATTATTCTAGGAAATGGTCCTGGACTGACAAGTACTCTGAAGGAAAATGAAAATGCTTTGAAAAATAAAAAGCTTATCTGTGTAAACTATTTTGCTGATTCTGATTTATACGGAATTATTCAGCCCGAATATTATGTTATTATTGACCCAATATTATTTTCAGATTCATACGACGATGAAGCGGAAAGTAAAAAAAATGTACTATTCAACAATATTACAAACAAAACTACTTGGTCAATGTTTCTGATTATAGCAAATAGTGCAAAAAAGCATAAGGTTTGGAATCAAATTCTCGGTAAAAATAAAAATATAAAAATTCTCTACTTAAACCTTATACCGTTTGAAGGATTCTCATTTATAAAACACAGATTATTTAATAAAAATTTAGGAATGCCTAGACCTCACAATGTACTTATTCCAGCAATTTATTTCTGCCTAAAAATAAATGTTAAAAAAATATATCTTATTGGTGCAGAACACACTTGGCTAAAAAGTCTAAGAGTGGACCAAAACAATCAGGTCGTTTATGATGATGAACATTTTTATGACACTAAAAAGGAGTCTCGACGATTCTGCTACAATACTGCTGAAGGGAGAACGCCAGTAAAATACCACGAGGCATTATATACTTTCATGCGCGCATTTATGAGTTATTATACATTAAAAGATTATGCAAACTATAAAAAAGCAGAAATAATTAATTGCACTTTAGATTCATTTATTGATGCATTTAGAAAAGAAGAGTTTAGTAAAATCAAATAATATACTAGAGATTTTAGATTCTTTAGATATAATTATTTTTTGAATTTACTAATTAAATCATTTAATAGTTTATTTATCTCATCCGAAACCTTAAAGTAATAGGATGGTATAGCAAAAACAATCGCTAGAGTAGCAGACTTAATGATTATGTCTAATACTAATAGATCAGTATAAGGTACTATATACGCGGCAAAATAAGAGGCAATACCAATTATAATCACAAGAAAATGCTTTTCATTATATGGCTGATACTTGAATCTGAAATAAAGAAAAACAAATTTTATCACACAGTAAATCAGATATGATAACATTGATGCTATTGCAGCACCGGTTATACCATAAATAGGGATTAACCAAAAGTTGAATATTACTATCAGTGCAATCAGCAAAAGCATCATTAGTGTGTAAACTTTATAATGTTTACCAAATTGAATTATTTCACTACTAACCCCTCCAGACATTAAAAAGAAATAAGACATTGAAATATAAAAAATTACATATTTACCCTGAACATATTCTGCGGGCATTATTTGCATTATATTATCTATATTAACCCAGACTAATGCAAACAGAAACATCGCAATAATCATTTGATTAATTGTGCTTTTTTTATAAATATCTAGTACTGTCTTCTGATCGTTAACTTTAAAAGCTTCGGTAATTGAAGTGGTTGCAATCCTTAAGAGAGCTCTTCCTGGCAACAAAATCATAGTTCCAAAAAAGAAAGCTGTTGCATATATCCCTGTTGAACCGAGATCACAAAAATGATTAACCATATATCTGTCGATATGCATTGCGGCTATACCAGAAAATCCAGTTAGTACACCATAAGTTCCAACGCTAATAATCTCTTTTTTCAGTTTTATATTTGGGAATCTGAAATCCGGTTTTAGCGAAAAATCCTGTTTATAAATAAGTAATAAAGAAATAAGTATTACAGGAATAGCATAAACTGCGGTATAGTAAATAATAAATGTATGAAAGTCAAAAACATTAAAATAAAAAAGTATTATTCCCAAAAAATTTAGTATTCTAAGGAATAACTCTTTAACAAAAGCCCCAAATGATGCATTAAATAAAACACGATTGTATGTATCAATCAAAAGATGAAATATTGTAATAAAAATAAGAGGCAACAATAAATAAACATACTCAGCAAAAAGTGGCGATGACTCTACATTTTCACTAATTAAATATGGCTTGATGAAAAAGTAAATCATTGAACATATAAAAAATCCGGCTAACCCAGCCACTAAGAGCATAAACAAAAAACCATTGTTTTTTTTCTCTTTATTTCTAAAATAAGGGAATAATCTAGTTGTAATACTGACAAAACCGAGAGTTCCGAACTGTCCAAATATTGCTGAAACCGAAATTAAAATATTAGTTAGCCCGACTTCTTGAGTTGTAAATATATGAGGCATTAATATTGCTACATTTACAAAGCCAATAACTGCTCCTAGGTAAGAATAAACTGAGCCTTTAATTGTTTGACGAGTAATAAGCCCCATGATAAGAAATTAAAATAACAATTTTTCCCTTGACTTAAGACTATCCGGACTAATCCTAATTGCAGCTGAAATCTCTTTATACGATTTTAAATGGTTAAGAATATCTTCGGAATAACTCACTTTTTCAGAATTTATTATAACAAAGTAATCGATATTTCTTAATTCTTCTATTAAATATCCATCTTGCGATTTATTGGAAATTAGCTTTATCCCAAATCCACAAGAATTTTCACGAGTGATATAAGTCGAAAATTCTTGAATATTTTCAAATCTGTCGTTACGTATTTTAAGGTTTATTCCCTTTTGTATCTCAATTCCCGTTTTTCGGTTTAATATCCATGATATTCGATAATCATCTTCCGTAGAACTAATTCCGATTAAATCAAATTTAAAATCCGGTTTATATTTTAGTTTCTTTGTTTTCATCAAGTCCTTTCAAATATTTTGACATGTATATTATTGAAAGTAATGCAAATTTGGCTTTTTTATTTCATAAAAGCAAGAATCATTTCCTGTTTAATCAGAATTAACAATTTGCAAAAGTTTTTCGAATCCATTTTCACTAGCTTTTCTTGCGCATTCCTGCTCGGCTTCTTTCTTGGACCAACCCTTTCCAAATGTTATATATTTGTCTTCAATTATAAGCTCACAAATAAAATGTTGTATTTTTTCATTTGCTTCACAATTTTCATGCGTTATAAAGCCTATATTTAGCTTGTTTTTTTGAGCAAGATTTATTATCTGAGATTTATAATCTTCCTTATCTTTTGATAAGCTTTGAAGTTTATCTGCAGACAAAAGATGTTTTTGAGCCAAAAGTTTACAATATTTGTATCCCTTAGCGTAAAATACTGCACCGAATAATGCTTCAAATGCATTTCCTGGGATATTTGTTAACGCCGATGCAGGATTATTTTTACATATTAAAAGACTATGTAGGTTTAGACTTATAGCAATTTCATTGAGATTTTTCCTGCAGACGATTTTTGATCTTATTAACGACAATTTACCCTCATTAACTTCGGGCATATGTTTATACAACAAATCGGAGATAACCATATTCAATACAGCGTCTCCAATAAATTCAAGCCTTTCATTATTAATTTTCTTATTTCTAGAACTTAAACTTGCCGAACTATGCCTAAAAGCAATACGGTAATAATATAATTTACCAGGAGAAAAACCGAGTAAGTTCTTCAAACTATTATAGGTCTTTTTTTCTAATTCAGAGTACCTCCTAAATCTGAATATATTCAAAAACACTAAACTCCGTATTTTTTAAAGATTATTGATGTGTTATGACCGCCAAAACCAAAAGTATTTGTCATACTATAATTTATGCTTCTCTTCTGAGCCTTATGCAATGTTAAATTTAATTTCGGATCAATATTTTCGTCATGCTGCTGATGGTTAATTGTTGGAGGAGCAATATCATCTTTGACAGCAAAGATTGCACAAGTTGCTTCGATAGCTCCTGCTGCACCAAGTAAATGACCGAATACCGATTTTGAAGAGCTGATATTCAACTTATAAGCATGTTCTGCAAAAAGTCTGGTAATCGCTTTAAGCTCTGCTATATCACCTAGTGGAGTTGCAGTTCCATGAACATTAATATAGTCAATTTTTTCAGCTTCTATATTTGCATCGCGTAATGCATTTTTCATTACAAGATATGCTCCATCTCCTTCTGGATGAGGAGCAGTAAGATGATATGCATCGGCCGACAGTCCACCACCAACAACCTCGGCATATATTTTTGCGCCTCTTTCAACAGCTTTATCATAATCCTCTAATATCAAACCACCGCCTCCTTCTCCCATTACAAATCCGTCTCTAGTTGCACAGAAAGGTCTTGAAGCGGTTTTATACTCATCATTTTTAGTAGAGATAGCCATCATTGCTTGAAATCCGCCCATTCCTACTTCATTTATCGAAGCTTCTGAACCGCCACAAACAATTACATCAGCAATTCCTAATCTGATAAGATTAAATGCATCGATAATTGCATTTGATGAAGATGCACAAGCTGATACAGTACAGTAATTTGGTCCTTGAAAACCATGCTTCATCGAGATATGCCCGGCAGCAATATCAGTAATAATTTTTGGGATAAAAAAAGGATTAAATCGAGGGATATAACCTCCCTCGATGTATCCTTTAATTTCGTTGAAAAGTGTTTCTACTCCACCAATACCCGACGACCATATAACTCCTACACGTGTTTTATCGTAATTTTCAAAATCTATTCCACAATCTGCTATTGCTTCATCTGATGCAATTAAGGCAAACTGAGCAAATTTATCATATTTACGTAATTCTTTTCGGTCGAAATAAGCATTTGGATCATAGTTCTTCACTTCACAAGCAAATTTTGTTTTAAAATTACTCGTATCATAATGTGTAATAAGATCGCTGCCACTTATACCGTTAACAACACTTTTCCATGTTTCGGCTGCATTTGAGCCCACCGGTGAAATTGCTCCTATACCGGTAACTGCAACTCTTCTTAATGCCATATAATTGTAATTTAAAAATCCAATTTACAAAATTTACTTGCCTGCTTTTTCCATGTATGAAATAGCATCTCCGACTGTACCGATTTTCTCAGCATCTTCGTCAGGAATAGAAATTTCGAATTCTTTTTCAAATTCCATAATTAGTTCTACTGTGTCTAATGAATCCGCTCCTAAATCATTTGTAAAGTTTGCCTCAGGTGTAACTTCTGATTCATCAACACCAAGTTTATCAACGATAATTCCTTTTACTCTAGATGAAATGTCTGACATAATAAATAATTTTAGTTTATAAATTTAATTATTTAATTTTGAGGCTACAAAGAAACAAAAATCCTTTGTATGGGACAAAGAAAAAGGTAATAATTTTATTAACAATGGACGTATCTGTCTATCTTACAAGGCATTACGAACATTAAATCTATTAAATATGAATAAATGCGGTAATATCGCTATATTTGCCTCAGGATCAGGGACAAACACCCAAAATATTGTAAATTATTTCAGAGATGACAATAGAATAAATATTGGTTGTATCCTATGCAATAACGCAGAAGCAGGAGTAATAAATCGGGCAAAAAGTGAGAAAATTGAATATTTGACATTTAACCGGTATGAGTTTTATAATACAGAACTTATATTAAATTATCTAAGTCAAAAGAATATTGATTTTATTGTTTTAGCTGGCTTTTTGTGGCTAATCCCAACAAGTATTATCAACGCGTATCCTAGACGGATTGTAAATATACATCCATCACTATTGCCTGATTATGGAGGAAAAGGAATGTATGGCATGAATGTTCATAAGTCGGTTTATAATAATAGAGAAAAGTATTCGGGCATAACAATACATCTTGTTAACGAGAAATACGATGAGGGAGATATAATATTTCAGGCAAGAACAGAATTATTGGATTCAGACACACCAGATATAATTGCTCAAAAAGTTCATAAACTTGAATATAAATACTTTCCAAGAATAATAGAAAAACTTGTCTTATCTTTGTAAAAATATTGTTTTTTATGAAAATACTGATTTTAACAACATTAATATTTCTTTACAATATATGTTATTCACAGATTCCTGCAGGCTATTACAATAGTGCAGAAGGAAGAGAAGGTGAAGGTCTTAGGCAAGCGCTACATGAAATTATCTCAAATCATACTGTAGTAACATATAACAGTTTATGGTCACATTTTCAAAATACTGACAAGAAACCTAATGGAAAAGTATGGGATATTTACAGTGATATTCCTGGAGGAACACCTGCTTATGAGTATAGTTTTTCCTCGGATCAGTGCGGCAACTATTCTCAGGAGGGAGACTGCTACAATAGAGAGCACTCATGGCCAGAGAGTTGGTATAGCTCTGCAGGCTCACCAATGAATACCGATCTTTTTCATGTTTATCCAACTGATGGATTTGTAAACTCAAAGAGATCTAATTATCCATTTGGAGAAGTTGGAAATGTTACATGGCAATCTACTAATGGAGGAAAACTAGGAACAAGCAACTATCCGGGATGGTCTGGGTTTATAGTTTTTGAGCCTATTGACGAGTATAAAGGAGATCTTGCCAGAACATATTTTTATATGTCAACAAGATATTTCAGCCAAGACTCCGGCTGGGCAGAAAATGAAATGGTTGATGGGGCAAACATTAAAGATAAGCCAATGGAAATGCTTTTAGAATGGCATGAACAAGATCCTGTAAGTCAAAAAGAATTAGATAGAAATAATGCTATATACAATATTCAAGGTAACCGAAATCCTTTTATCGATAGACCTATATTTGCTAATGCAATCTGGGATCCTGCTTATTCTGTGATAAATGAAAATGAAAATGATTTCGCAATTAACTTCTACCCTAACCCTGCTAATGACTTTTTAAATATTGGAACTTTAAACTCATTAGATGTCCAATATATAAACATTTACAACATAACCGGAATACTTAAATTACATATTCCTTCTCCAGTAATAGAAAAACTTGATGTTTCAGATTTGAGCAGTGGAGTTTACATAATCAAAACCCAATTAAGTGAAGGAAGAGTTATTTCACAAAAGCTTACTATTATTAAATAATTATATATTATGACTATCGAAAAAAAGAGAATCATTGATATTGCAAATAACTACAAAAACAAGAATATATTAGTTATTGGAGATGTGATGCTAGACTCTTATATGTGGGGAGAGGTCAATAGAATATCTCCTGAAGCGCCTATTCCAGTTGTTTCTGTAAGCAAAACTGAATATAGGTTGGGTGGAGCTGCTAATGTAGCGATGAATGTGAAAAGTCTCGGGGCAAATCCTATATTATGCAGTATTCTCGGAGATGATAAGTATGCCGATATTTTCACTGCAAAACTCAAAGAAATTGGATTAATTGACTTTGGAATTGTCGTTGAAGAAAATAGAAAGACAAGCGTTAAAACAAGAATAATTAGTAAAGGGCAACATCTTTTAAGGGTTGATGAAGAAGATACTTTTCCATTATCTAATCTTTCGGAAAACACTCTCATGCAACGAATAAAAGACTTGATAGACACTAAAAATATTACCAGCATTATTTTTGAAGACTACGACAAAGGTGTTCTTAGTAAACAAATTATTGAAAATTGTATCAACTATGCAAAAACGTACAATATATCGATTTGTGTTGATCCTAAAAGAAATAATTTCTTTAATTATAAAAACATCGACATATTTAAACCAAATTTTAAAGAGTTTTGCGAAGGCTTAAAGATAGACTTGAATAATACAGATTTCGAAAAAATAGCAAATGTTGGGAAGCTGTTTATTAAAGAAAACAATATTAGAATTTTATTGATTACCCTCTCCGAAAAAGGGATTATTATTATGAATGAAAATGCTTGGCAGCATTATCCAGCAGAAATAAGGGATATTTCAGATGTTTCGGGAGCTGGAGATACAGTAATTAGTGTTACAAATATGTGTTTATGTGCAGATGCAACTACTGAAGAAATAGCGCAGATTTCAAATCTTGCAGGTGGATTGGTTTGCGAAAAAACAGGTGTTGTTCCTATTGTTCTAGACGAATTAATAAATGATATTAATTATTAATTAATTGCTCGCTTTCTTTTGAAGTAACTGTCTGAAAGTTTCCAAGTCCTCGCTAAATGTAATCTTTAGATTTGAATTATCTCCCATTACCAATGATATCTCTTCTGTGGGATAAATACTCTTCAGAATGCTACAATCATCAGAATACGAGAAGCGACTAACTCTTTCAAAATTTTCGTAAGCACTAAATATTAAATCTAAATCAAAGCCTTGAGGTGTTTGAGCTTGATACAGGCAATCCCTCTTGGGTATCGATATCAATTTACTATTATTATCAGTAACATATATTGTATCTGTAGCAGACATTACAACAGAAGCAGCTCTAGAATATTTAAGAGATTCCACAACAGCATCAATAATTTCAGGAGAAGTGTTAGGTCTTACAGCATCATGAATTAAAACATTCACATTATTCATATGCAACTTTGTTTTTAAATGTCTTATTCCCGAAAAAGAAGATTCCCCTCTAGTTTTACCTCCTTCAATCACATCAATAATCTTGCTGTACTTTGTAATACTCCCAATTTGTCGAGTAAGATCGATATAATCCGGATTACTTACGATAATAATTTTTGATACTTCTATATGCTTATTAAAATTGGCAATACAATATTCTAATATGCTTTTCCCGTAAACCTCCGCAAACTGCTTCGGCAAAGCATTATCAAAACGATTTCCTCTTCCTCCCGATAATAGAATTACAATATTCTCTTTATTTTCTGTCACTAATTATAATATTATTCTACAAATATAGAAATGATTTTATAAATAGTTACCCATCGACACAATCAATGGGCAACTAAAAATTCTTTAATTTAAATCAGATATTAAGCTAAAATGTTTTTGTAGTCATCTGCATTCAATAGTTGATCTAGTTCTGCAGAGTCAGTTACTTTAATTTTTATTAACCAACCTTCTCCATATGGATCATTATTAACCATTGATGGGTCGTTAATAGCGGCACTATTTACCTCAACTACTTCTCCGCCTACAGGCATATATGAATCTGAAACAGTTTTTACAGCCTCAATAGATCCATATGCCTCTCCTTTTTCGAGTTCTTCTCCTTCAGTTTCAATTTCTAAAAACACAACATCTCCTAGTTGTTCGGCAGCATAAGCAGTTATACCAACTGTTACTACATCTCCTTCAATTTTAACCCATTCATGAGTTTCTGTGTACTTTAAATCATTTGGAATATTCATATTAATATACTTTTAATTTATTATAAAATTTTTTCAAAGTAAATAAAAATAACTTTATGTTGCAAGAGTAAATCTTAAACTAAATCCAAATCTTGCATTAGTAGTTGGATGTGACAACTGAATAATAGGTTTATTTATATTGTGGTCGTAGAATATTCTCAGATTAAACCTACTATTAAGAACATAATCTGCTGATGTCTGCAATGCTATTAGCGTTTGCCCGGCTGTAGGCTGATCTACAGCTTCTTCAAGTTTACGAATCATTGTTAGATTTTTTCGAACGGAAAGGTCTATTCTAACATTTAAGTCACTTTTATAATTATGAGTTCTTCCTCCTGACTTGATTGTAACTTCAACATCTTTAAACCTATACCCAGTCCCTACGACAAACTCGTCTGATTTAACTTCGGTTAATTGATTATTCCCAAAACTAAAGGTAAGATTTCTATTTTTCTTCACCTCAAATTTAGCTATAAAACTATTGGTCATAGTCATATCTAGAGCAATCAATGGAGAAAACTGCTCAGTAATACTTATGCCATTTATATCGTACATTGAATAATAATCCCCTAGTTCATCCCTAATAAAATTAAAACCATCTGCTCCCTCATGATACTCATTACCAAGTCGTGATTGGAAGTTTCCAATATTATAAGTAGAACGATATACATGACTAATATTAACCGATCTAAAGTACTTTCTAAGTTTTTCTATCTTTCCAAGCCCATCATAAGTTATTCGCCAATTCGGCAAGGCATTAAGAATGGAAGGGATAGCATCTAATACACTGTTTTTCGCATCTTTATTAGTATATGCTGCATAAAACGAAGCTAGGAGTACATCCTGAGAAGTTTTCCCATATCCATCAGGGAAACCATCTTGATCAACTGCATTTGGATTATATCCATCTCTTTCCGATGCCAATCTGTGAGCGATAATAATTCTGTTATTCGAGAAATTTTCCCAATTTTTAGAATTATAATTTCCTTTCTTTATTCCCTCAAATGCTGTTCCCCAAGTAATTGTTGTCATTGAGAAACTTCCTCTTTCAATAGGATTTAGAACCATAAACTCATTAATTCCAGATTCCGAATTATATCCAAATCTGAAATATTCACTCGTATTCCGACTCCTAGTATAATTCAAATTAAGATCAATTTTTAAATCCCTGTAAGGCTCTATAGAAGATCGAATATTCCAAGTACGATTATTTGTAAGTACAAACGGTTGTATGTTATTTGTATCTTTTGTTATCAGATTTTGATTAAATGCCCACTCTCCGAAACTCTGGTCTTGCCAACCTAAAATAAAAGGAACTGTTGGTGTTAATATTGGAGGTTGGCTACCAAACATTTCATCATCTGCTTCGTAATAGGACATCCCCATTAATTGAGTTTTACCCATATATCCTGGCAATAGAGTCCCGTTTGTCTCATTCAAACTAACAGAAATATTTCTAACACTCATCATTACAACCAGCGTATTATCAATTATTTTCTTCGCTGTAGATTCTCTTGGCTCACGCTTACCGGTAATAACAACTTTTACATCACTATATGTACTATCAGTAGTAAAGGCAGCTCTGTTTAAATCAATTATTTCAAAATCACCTTCTATATTTTTACCATCAGATGTTGTTACTGCAATTGTTACTTCTTCGGTTTTGAGTTTATGGTTAAATACTCTTCTTCTCTTGTCTCTTAATGATAAATTATCCTGTTCATATGTAACTGTTTCTTTCTGCACTCTTTGTGGTCGTCGCTGGGCTCTACCTCGATATTTCTGATTAACTTCTTGCAAATATTTAACTTTATTATAAAGAGTAAATAGATTAAACTGAGTATTTAAAGCAATAGTATTACTATTCTGCAATGTATTACCAAGTTGGATGGTATCTGCTGTAATAGGTCCCGCAGCCCAATCATAATTACCGGAATATCTTGCATTTGCAGTAACCCAATCAAGCATAGGAAGTTTATTTATTGGAATATTATAAGTTATATCAACCCTATGGTTATAGTTAGTATTCCTTCCAAGATTTTTAAAATTTGTCCATATGGAATCTCTCTTTAATTCATACTCTGGATCTCCTTTGTATAGTCTCCCTTCCGGCTCATCTATTCTCGCAATATTCGATGCAGAGAAGTCTAATTTTAGATTTTTCGTTAAATTGTAGTTGAAGTCATACTGCCTTGACCAAGTAAAATCTTTCCTTACACTAACCGGCAGTGGAAGACCTGGATTATAGACATTCCTTAATTGAGTCTCTCCATACTGTCTATTAATATTAGTTCTAAACGACAGTTGAGAAGGCAAATAATAGAAATTAAAATCCTTAATTAACCTGAATGCCGGTTTACTTAAAAACTTCGAATTTTTAAATGGTTCAACATTTTTTGGTGTTGCATTGTAATTATATGAAATAGCGCCATTATAAACTGTATTTGTATTAAACACAGTATTTACATCTCTCTGAAATATTTCGCTAAATCCATAGCTCAACGACCAGTTTGACAAATCATATACTCGTGGAGGTCCATCCGTTTTACTTATTTGGACATTCGTAAAATTGAGGCTTTTTCTTTTAGTATATGTCTGTCCCATATGCTTAATAGAATCCCTTTCTGCCTCAGAAATATCAGGATCAGATAAAGCAACTTTAAATGGGATATCAGGATCAAGAGGATTATATTCAGGATTACTTACATTTTCAGAATATCCTATGTACATTGGGATTCTAACATTTAATCTTTCAGGGAAAAATTTTCCAAGTTCAAGATTTGAAGACAAATCATATCTGTTTATCTCCTCTATCTGTCTTTCACTAACCTTCTGGTTTATTGCACCAAAACCGGGCTTACTTGTACTTCCTGCAAGAGTAACAGATCCGAAGTCGGCAAGTTTAGCAGTAAGCCTTGCGTTGGCAGCCCAACCACCCCTATTATCGAAGTTCGTTAACCTCATTTCATTCACCCAAATCTCAGCAGATTTACACAAACCATCATCATTATCGCCAGCATTCTGCTTTTTAGGATTTCTAACTCCTATCATTATTGTCCTGATATTGGAAAGATTTGGATTACCCATAACACTAATTTTGTTCTTTCCATCAGCCATTGAATACAACCTATTTATTGTTACTGTTGAGTTTTCAAACCGCATTTCATCATTTCTTCTTTGCTTTACCATCTGAAGAAGCTCAAATTCGAGATCTAGTTCATTATCTTCAGGCCAAACAATAAATCTGTCTGGTGCTTCAATATCATCATCTCCAAAGTAAATCCCTGGAGGAGTTACTTTAAGCGGAATTTCATATTCATAATAATTATTCTTGTAATCAGTCCCTAAGCGAACAAATAAATGCACATCATCATCGTATAGTGGAGACTGGTCAGGAATAGCTTCAGCATGGACAAACATTTTTAGTCTCAAATACTTTCTTACATCCAAGTTTACATTTTTATATACAGCTCGTGCGTCTCCATCTTCAAGGCAAATAACTTTTAATGACATTGCTTGTTCATTAAGTTGACGCATTTGAGGATTCATTGGATCAATTTCTCTGGTAATGCCTGGAGGTAGCACATAATTTACCGGAGTGCGCGATGCATTCTCCTCAATATTCACAGCACTAACGTCAAATGGTGTTTCATACAATTCATCAACTATATATTCTCCCGGCTGAAGGAAAGACGCATTATACTTTCTCCACTCTCCTCTAACTAAATCGAGAGTGGCAAACCTTAATACCGTTTGTTGAGAAAAATTTGTCATAAACATTCTCATAAAACGTATTGACTTAAAGTCTTGAATCATTCCTATACGCTTATCATAATCATAAACAGGCACTTTAAACTGATACCATGTAACAGTTGATGATTCATCATTAGCCATGGTAACAGTTCTCTCGACCTTATCTGTAATATAATTTTTTCCAACCTCTAGGTCTTGTGGTCTTATACTAATTCTATATTGAAAGAAATTCTCGCTTTCGTTAAGTGTATTATCCCTATTGATATCTTCAACATTTGGCATTGTCTGACCACTAGCTATGTATGCCTCATCATTAAATTGTGCTGCGGGAGAGTTCCCTTCAGGTCCGTTATAATGTTTGTATCTCTTTAATATATCATGATTATTTTGATCATGTTCAGAGTCTCTGAAATATTTAAAATTATCTTTAGATGGATCTTCAAGTGCTTTCTGGTATGCAACAGAATTTTCTCCAAATTGAGTACGAATAGCATTCAGATAATTTGAGAAGAAATCTCTTTCTCGTTCATCAAACAAACCATCTAATCCAACATCCTGATATAAACGTGCTTCAGGGTCATTATCAAATGCATTTACAAGAGATTGCATAAGAGGAACTACTCCCCATACAGTAGTATCAACAGGATGATTATTTGAAGGAGTGGGTAATCCATGTTCAAAAGATTTTCTCCCGTCTTTCAAAACGTCTTCAGAAACATCTCCTAAATTAAAGTATAAGTCTCCACCAACGTTGTTTTCATCCTCTACAAATGGATCCATTAACCAAAACTCAATATATTCTATGTTTGCTTCTTCGAAATCGGCAGTAACTAAATGTCTCATAATACCCCCCCATCTTGTCCGAGGATTCAATAAATACCCGTCCTCATCAATTCTGTCTGCATCATAGTTGTATGGTCCTTTTTCGTTTGGATAGTAAACTAAATTTAACGCAGCCATGTTGGTTGGAATTCCTGTTTGACTTTGTTTGTTGGGAAATAGCTCTCGTTCATATATTTCTCTTACATAATGACTTGAGAGTTGCTCTACTGAGACAGGAGAATTAGACCTATGAAAGAATGGGTCTATTACATACCATGCAAGTTTTGCTCTGTTATATCCGTATTCAAGATTATTCATTAAACGGCTTTCAGGAAACAATGTTGAATCAGCCGGAGTACTGGCAAGGGACCACGCACTTGGTGTTTTAAGATTAATCTTTGTCTTTGTACCTTCAAAATCATCAATATATGCATTCCCTTCTTTAGAAATTGCCTTTGAATGACCGGGAATCAGATGAGCAAACTCTCCAGTCATAGTAATTGTAGACATTTCCTTTGTTTCAATGAATGGCAGAAAGTCAATCATTTTAGTAAGAAAAGGAACCTCGGTACGATACGAAGCATTTACTCCCCATATTGTATTTGAAATTGGTTCATCGCCAATTCTTACCTTTTGAGACAAAGGTTTTTCAGTCATATTAAGAATAGTAGCACCAATATTAAAATCTCGTGAAAACTCATAGTTAAAATGAGATCCTACCAAAGTTTTTGTTTGAATATTAAATAGTGAGCTACTTTCTAAGGAAATACGAATTGGTGTTCCCGACTCAAGTATGCCCTGATTTAAAATAGTTACCCTACCTAAATTATAATCAACTGAATAGTCAACATTTTCCTGTAACAAAGACGCTCCTGCTGTAACCGACACACTTCCTTGCGGAATATTTATAGCATTCAGAGATATCTCACTTCCACTGGAGGATTTATATCTACCCTGCAAATAAAACTTATTCTTTTCTGCAATCTGGCGCGCTGTACTCTGTGTACTATCATAAAGTTCCTGAAATACAAATTGATTTGCCAAATCATTTAATGACGGATCTCCGCCTGTAATTTTTTTCTTAAGATAACTACCAAAAGGCTCCCTAACAGGAAAAATAATTCTGCCATTTTGAGCATTAATTGTAATTCCATCAATAAAATCAAATACTCCGTCAGGATAGGGATCCATCTGTGAATTAACGTTATCTAAATTTAAAACGCTTAATAATCGTGTGCTATCAATTTTTCCTGCTGGTAAATAATTAATTGGAGTACCAGTTTTATCATTTGTATACATTATATCAAGCCAAAAATCTTCTCTATTAACTTGAAAAGTTCCAATACTATAAATATTTTTCATCATCAAATCCCAAGTTTTTAACCTAGGTGACGAAGATGTTCCTTTAAGCAATTTAAGGATTAGTGCATTGGGGGCACTCACTGCTGAATTTGAAAATTCCCCAACTTTATAAACATTCCCTCCAATCGTGTATTCAAATGCGACAGCTAAAACCTGATCAGGGCTAAGAGTAGAATTTAAGGAGATATATCCAAGCTGGTGATTGACAGTATATTCATTAGTGTTAAGCATTCTAGCAGATTCTATTTTTTCATAATCAACTCCACCAATCATTTGATAACTCAAAAGTGTATTACCAACTGTGTTAATATCTCTAACTCCCGGATTATTTTCTGCTAGTGTCCCAAGTATATTAATATCATTGTCAGGATAGAATACTTGGGTTTGTCCTCCCATATTATTAATTACATACTGACTTTGCACATCGTTTACACTTGATTCGCCAAGGTCTGCAAATGCAACTAAATTACGACTATTCTCAAAATTTCCAACTCTGTTTGTTACCCAAACCTCTATACGATTAATAACAACTCCTGAATAAACAATTGGTAATCCTCTTAATGCATTATCATAATTCTCCTTGAAATAGTGAGCTAAAAAGTAATGTTTATTCGCTTCATATTGATCAGCATATACCTCAAATTCACGAGTCTGAGCTCCTCCTTCCACATCAATTGTGGATGCCTCACCCTTTTGTTGCGAAAAGATTGTTGTGACTGTTAATTTGCCAAATTTCATTTCGGTTTTAAAACCAAATAAACTTTGGCTTCCGGTAATAAGAGTCCCAGTCAATGGAAGTGAAACATTCCCAGCCTCAATCTTTTGAAGAATTTCATCTTCATGTCCAGTGTATTCTATCTTAACCGTATTCTCGAAGTCAAATGCCGCTTCAGTATCATACTTAACATTGACTCTCATTTTCTCACCAATCTGACCAACAACATTCATCTGAATTTTTTCGTCAAATTCAAATGTAGCATTACGTTGCATATTTATTGGCATTGACGGATTATCTGTTTTAGTATAGTTTATTCCAAAAATAAGCTCTGCCGATCCTTGTGGTTTGATATCAATAATATTTCCTCCAAAAATTCTATCGAACATTTCTCCACCAACTTCTAGTCTCGGAATAAGGGTTTCTCTGCTTTCATGCGATTCTGCTCTTAATCGTTGTCTCCAATATCGTCTCATTGCACGGTCAAAATCATAATCGAGATATTCTTTAAAGTTAACAGAGAATGGAGTTCCTACTTCAAGATCTTGATATTTTTCAATATAAATGTATTCATTTGTCTCCGAATCATATTCAACAACAGTAGTGATAGGATTCGTTCCATAAAGTGGAGATTTGTCTTTTTGATTTTGTGGATTTACTTCGCCCGGCGGTATTGGAAATGGCAATACAGGAATAGTATCATCATTAAATCTGTAGTCTTCTTTTGGAATATAGAAACCAGACAAATAATCACTCATTTCAGCATTGGAAGGAAATAGCAAAGCTAAAAAACTGACAATTAAGCCCCCGAAAAATAAATATTTAAAAAATCTCCCCAAAAAATATAATTTTATAAGTAATTTAATGCTTGTTTAACCACTTCCTCTACTGTAATTGCCTTATTATCAATATTTTGTTCAATAATTTTGTTAACCGTTTTCTGAACAGCAGATTTTGGAAAACCCAACATTGTTAATGCAGATAACGAATCTTTAGCCAAAGTATTGTTTGGAAAATCAAAATTTTCAATTGTATTTGATGTGGAATCAGATATTTTATCTTTCAAATCAATAACAATACGTTGTGCTGTTTTTAGACCAATGCCTTTTACTCCTTTTAAAACCTCAATTCTATTTCCGGCAATTGCTGCTAATAACTCCGAGTATGGCACAGAAGACAGGATTAACCTTGCAGTATTGGGTCCCACTCCATTTACTGAAATCAGCATTCGGAACAATTCTCTTTCTTCTTTCGAAAAGAAAGCGAACATAATATTTGCATCTTCTCTGATTATTTGGTGAATAAATAATTTACAATCCTCTCCCTTTTTCAGTTTGGAAGATGTATAAATGCTTATATTTAAAAAATATCCAATCCCTTGATTATCAACAACTGCGTGTGAAGGACCTGATTCGATAAGTTTTCCAGTAATGTATTCGAACATCTAAACAATTATCTTAATAATAGAGTGCAAAAATATAAAAGAATTTTGATTAATTATATATTGACTTTTAAAAGTTTCTATCAATATAATTGACCATTAGATTTAGAATAAAAAAAGCCTGACATTAAATCAGGCTTTAATATTAAACACTTAGTATTTTATCCACACTTTGAATAGCCACAATCTGAACAAATAACGCAGCCATCCTGATAAACTAGGGTCTCTTCTTGTTGACATGATGGACATTTATCCCCTTTTTTAGATGCTTTAGTACCATTTGGAATATATTTTTTCAATGCTCTTTCCACACCGGTTTTCCATGTATTAATATTGTCGCTATCCAGCTCAAGAGATGCTACAAGTTCTACCGCTTTTTCAATTGGCATTCCGTATCTTAGTACTCCTGAGATAAGTTTCGCATAGTTCCAATAGTTTTTATCAAAAGTGTGTGATAATCCCTCAAATGTTGTACTATAACCATATTTGTTTTGGTACTTAAAATCATATCGAGAACTTCCATCTTCAAAGCGTACTTTAATAATTTGCCCTTTATCAATTGCGACAGGAATGTTTAAAACATCTTCTTCTACTCTACCTGTAAAAATTTCATAAGGAATATTATTCATCAATCCTATAAAAGCAATCCACTTTTCTTTATTATTTTGAAACCTTACTATATCTGCTTCAAGGATTTTGGGTCTTTTCAGTTCTTTATGTAAATCTTTTTCTTTATTGCTTCCTGTATCTGAAATTAAGACTCCTTCACGTGAACCTTCCCTATAGACAGTTACACCCTTACATCCACTTTTCCATGCTTGTAAATAACAATCGTTTACAATTTCCTCCGTAACATTCTCGGGCATATTTACAGTTACGCTAATACTATGATCTACCCATTTTTGAATAGCACCCTGCATTTTTACTTTATTAAGATAGTCTATATCACCTGCGGTTGCTTTGTAATATGGAGATTTTGCTACTATTTCTTGAAGTTTTTTCGAATCATATCTTTTCACTTCGTCGATATCATATTTATTAATCTTTAACCATGTAGCAAATTTATGGTGAAAAACTGTGTACTCTTCCCAGCAATCACCTTTTTCATCAGTAAAGTCTACTCTTGCATCTTTGTCGTTAGGATTAACCTTTCTCCTTCTTTTGTAAACTGGTCTAAATACAGGTTCAATTCCTGAGGATGTTTGACTCATTAAGCTTGTTGTTCCTGTAGGAGCTATTGTTAATAATGAAATATTACGTCTTCCCCACTTTTCCATTTCACTAACCATGTCTGGTGCAACACTTTTCAATCTATTGATAAAAGGATTATTTTTTTCTCGTTGACTATCGTACAATGTGAAAAGTCCTCTCTCTTTTGCAAGAAATACTGATGATCGGTATGATTCAACAGCAAGAGTTTGATGAACCAAACTCGCAAATTCTGTTGCCTCATCTGTACCATATCTTAGATTCATGGCAGCAAGCATGTCTCCTTCTGCCGTGATTCCAATACCCGTTCTTCTTCCTTCTTCGGCTTTTCTTCTTATATTTTCCCAAAGTTTTTTCTCAACTCTCTTAATTTCAATGTCTTCAGGGTCCTTTGCAATCTTTGCTAATATACTATCTATTTTTTCTATTTCTAAATCGATAATGTCGTCCATCATTCTTTGAGCATAATGAACATGTTCACTAAACAGTTCAAAGTCAAACTTTGCTTCTTTCGTAAACGGATTTTTCACATAGCTGTAAAGATTTATTGCAAGTAATCGGCAACTATCGTATGGGCAAAGAGGAATTTCTCCGCATGGATTTGTTGACACTGTTTTATATCCTAAATCTGCATAACAATCTGCAACAGATTCATTAATTATAGTATCCCAAAACAAAATACCAGGTTCTGCAGACTTCCATGCATTGTGAATTATTTTTCCCCATAATTCTTTTGGGTTGATTTCTTTTCGATATGTAGGACTTTTACTATCAATTGGATATTGCTGTGTAAATTTTTCTCCATTTATTAGTGCATCCATAAACTCGTCTGTAATTTTTACAGATACGTTAGCTCCAGTAATTTTACCCTGTGTCATTTTTGCATCAATAAATTCTTCCACATCTGGATGCTTTACTGAAACACTTAACATTAGCGCTCCTCTACGTCCATCCTGCGCAACTTCCCTAGTCGTATTAGAATATCTCTCCATAAACGGGACAATGCCTGTAGAAGTAAGGGCAGAATTTTTTACCGGACTTCCCTTAGGTCTAAGATGAGATAAGTCATGGCCTACTCCACCTCTTCTTTTCATCAATTGCACTTGCTCTTGGTCGATTTTAAGAATCCCACCGTAAGAATCCGTATTTGAATCATTACCAATAACAAAACAATTTGACAAAGATACTATTTGCATATCATTGCCTATTCCAGACATAGGACCACCCTGAGGAATTATATAGGTAAAGTTTTTTAGTAACTCATAAATGGTATTCTCAGGTATAGGATTATCGTATTTTTGTTCAATCCTACAAATTTCTCTTGCAATTCTTTTGTGCATGTCATCAGGAGTAAGTTCATACAAATACCCCTGAGAGTCTTTTAATGCGTACTTATTAATCCAAACCCTTGCTGCAAGGTCGTCTCCTTTAAAGTATTCTTGACTTGCAGCAAATGCCTCAGAATCTGAAAAGACTCGTCTTTTTGGTTGTGCATTCACGTTAATCCCATCCTTTAATTCTTCACTAATTTCGTTAAATATCATGTCTTATTTTTTTAATAAGTTTTCTTTTTTTCTTAAATTCTCAAGTATTATTTCTGGCCTTTTTATAGAGAAAATTTGGCAAGACTAAAATACAAAAACACAAAATAAAATCAATGTATGATTTATTAACATAGTTTTTAACATAAAAAGATAGCGACGTATGTGCCTGTTTTTCATCCTATTACAATTTATCAAGATTTTTGACAAATAAAATAGTTAACTATTAAAAACCTTTATAATTAGAGATTTGAGAAAAAACAACAAATGTTTTTAACAAAATGATGTTGAATGATTTTAACAATATTTAGTATAATCGGCATAAATCAGAATATCAACAACTTAAAGAGAATTAATATATATAAGCAATTTTGGTTATTGTATCTATATTCATTTCATTAATAGCAAAAAAAAGCAGTTCAAATCATTTTTTCCCAGATTACGCGAAAAATATTACTAGTTGCTCCCGAGGCAAGAGAGAAATAATTATTGGAAATTTCCATAAATACTTTCTTTGATTCATTTCTCTCAACTATACTTTTATATCCTTTATTCAACTGCTCAATATTTTTTACTGAAATTGCAAGTCCGTTATCAATTAATTCTGCAGCTTCAATAAATTTTTTGTGATTTGGACCAAAAAAAACAGGTATACCATAAACTGCAGCTTCAAGAATATTATGAATACCCCTTCCAAATCCACCACCAATATATGCTAAATCGCCAAATCGATATATCATTGAAAGAATACCTACTGAATCAATAATAATAACATTAATCTTAGAAGTTATTTCGGCGATTTTGGAATACCGAATTGTTCTACCATCGAATAGTGTCTCGATATGATTAATATTGCTCTCTGTTACATTATGTGGAGCGATTATAAGATTTAATGAGTAGTTATTCATGTTTAAAAACTTTGATAATAATTTTTCATCTATAGGCCATGTTGAACCAGCAACGAGCGTGAATCTGCTTTTTGAAAAAGCATCTAAATTTATATCTGAAAACTCATTTGAAGAAATCTCCATAACTCGATCTACTCTTGTGTCTCCTGTAATAAAGACATTTTTAATCCCCTGCTTCATTAAAATCATAGACGATCGCTCATCTTGAACAAAAAAACCTGTATACTTTTCTAACATGCGCTTGAAGAACTTCCCGTACCATCGAAAAAACATGTGAGATTCCCTAAACACTGCAGAAACGAGATATACCGGAATTTTTTTGTTTGACAATTCTACAATATGATGATACCAGAATTCATATTTAATAAAAATTGCAATTTCGGGCTCCAAATAATCAATAAATTTTTTTGCATTTTTTTTACTGTCAAATGGGATATAGCAAACATGGTCTGCGAGTGGATAGTTTTTTCTAATCTCATATCCACTTGGGCTAAAAAAACTCAATACAATATATATTTCGGGTTTTTCCTTATTTATTTTTTCAATAAGAGGTCTTGCTTGTTCAAATTCACCTAGAGATGCACAATGCACCCAGATTTTTTTTCTATCTACTTTTCTAACTTCTTTAAGTTCGTCAAACAATTTCTTTCTACCCTGCAGCATTAATTTTGCCTTAGCATTAAAAAATGCGGATACATGAATCAAAAAAACATATAATTTGAGTAAAATTGAGTAAAAAAGAGTCATTTTAATCAGAAGTAATAAAATTTCTCAGGCTGCTTTCGATAAACGGGTAATATCCATCCTGCACGTATACCAAAAAGAAAGTCATATTTAATCTCATCGTCTCCCATCATAGTGTCGAAATTTACAGTACGCAAACTTTTTGTTCTAGCTTGGTAAAATTCAAAGCCTATATAAAAATTAATCATTTCATTATTACTTAAGTGAGAATATCCAATAAACTCTCTTAATGCAACTCCACCCGTTAAACGATCATAACCTTTTTTGTAATCTCCTAAAACAGCTGGGGCATTATTAGCTTTATTTTCAATCCTTATTTTGTGATGAAACCAACCTGCTCCCATATTAAAAATAATTCCTGAGTTTCTATTCGGACCTAATACTGGAAATACCTTCCCAAGTTTTATTCCTGAATACATCCCCCTTTGAGTCAATGAAATTGTTGCATGTTCTCCATACCTATTAATTATATTTCCTGAACTTGTTTTAAGACTATCCAAAATTGAAGAGCCGTCTTTTAAATGTCCACCAAATAAATAACTTACTTCAGCGCCTATAGTCCAATTCTGCTTTGTTTTATATGTTAATCCAATGCCTATGGTATTACTAACTCCATACCTTTTACTGATATCACCTGCCGGTACATGAAAAGAATAATTTGTTTCAACTAGGAACATATTTAACAAAGAGTCTTTTACCTGAGCTGAAATTACTAAAGGTATTACAACTAAAATTGACAATATGATTTTTTTTCTTCTCATTGTATGAAATAAAAAAGCTAAATTATGTTTGACATACTAGTCTAAACTTGGAATATAATCATTTGAAATAACTCTCATTTCTATTCTTCTATTTTGCTGATTAGCTGCCACTTGCTGCTCAACGCTCAACCCTTTAACAAATTCTTCAGTTAGTGTTGTTCCTGCAGGAAGGAAAGGATACCTATTATCTGTTTTAATAATCCTCTTAGGCTTATTTTTTCCGTATCCTTTTGCGATAAGCCGTCCCTTAGCTATACCTCTGCTAATTAAATATTCAACTACCGAATTTGCTCTTTTCTGACTCAATTCCATATTTGACTCCTCTGTACCTATCATATCAGTGTGTGCTGAAAGTTCAATAACCAGATATGGGTTTTCCTGCATCAGTTGAATTAATGAATCCAAAATCACTTTAGAATCAGCTGTTAAATCCCAGCGTGCAAACTCAAATTCTATATTTGGAATCTCAATAGTTTTATCATAATTTTCTAGGAGGATCTCATATTCAAAAGTTTTACTAAATTCCAAAGAATCTGTTGTAAATCTTGCCCTGCCATTAAAATACTTGTCCTTAGTCACCATAAAGACATAGTCTGTGTTCTTTTTAAGTCTAAAATTAAATTCTCCTCCATTTTTCTCAATTGAGGTTGTATCTCTAAATACAGTTCCATCACTTCCAAAAAGCATTATAATACAAGAATCTATTAGGAATAACTCATCCTTATCCTTGACAATTCCTTTCAAATGAAACTCTACCGGAGGAATTTCAAACTCATAAATATCTTCTGTTCTTGACCTTCGTCTGTCAGATGTAAAAAATCCCTTTTCTTGATTTGTATAAAAATAAATACCGAAGTCATTTGCATGACTGTTATGAGGGTGCTTAAGATTTTCTGACTCTCTCCACCGTCCTCTTTCGTCGGGATATGACACAAAAATATCAAGCCCTCCCATCGAAGGTTGTTTTGAACTTGAAAAATAAAGCACTCCATTTGACCTAATAAATGGGAATAATTCATCTTCCGAAGAATTAATACCTAAACCAAGATTTCTAGGTCTACTCCATCCCTCCTCAGTCATTTCAACCATCCATAAATCTGCTCCTCCGAAACCTCCTGTCATTCGAGCGGAGAATACTATTACATTTCCATCAGCAGATACTGCAGGATGACCTACTGAGACACTATCTGGCACAATGTCAAGTCTTTTGGGATTCATAAAAACTCCATCAACTTTTGATGCCTCATAAATCTGACAACCAAGTTTTTGGTCATCATCTTTCAGACAAGATGTAAAATATATTCTTCTACCATTATCAAAAATAACAGGAGTTCCTTGGTCATATTCATTGTTCAGCGAATCTAATGGCTCGGGGTCAGACCAAGTGCCACGCCGACTAAGTTTTGTTACGTATAAGTTAGAGAAAACTTCACCTGTAATGCCACTTCTTCTAAGCATCTTTTTTTCTCTCCTTGTAAGATTTGGATTTTCTCTTGTAGAACTAAAATAAATATGATCGTAGCCTCCAGGTCTTTCATCAACAAAAGGACTAAAGTCATTATATCTTGAGTTAAAATCTTTCACATATTCTACTACATATCTGGATGGCTGCTCAATCCACTCTAAAGCAAGTCGGCAGGATTCCAATCCCTGAACTGCTAAACTGTCTGCAGGATTTTTTTCAAGAATCTCGTTATAAATTTCCACAGCAGCTTCATAGTTCCCAAGAATTTTTTCCACTTCGGCAAGCCTCATATTCGATATAGCTTCATACCTATTAATTCTAGCAGTTCTTCTGAATGTAGTTCGGGCTCTCCTATAATCTCCAATCTTTATATAACAATCACCCATCTTTAATTGGATTTCAGCTCGTTGATTTCTGTCGTTGATTTTATTTAATATTGCATTATACTCCTCAGATGCTCTAAAATATTCACCTGCTTCATAAAACTCATCAGCTCTTTTAAGTTTCTTTTCCTGTGTATAAGAAACTGAAGAAAATAAAAGTAAGCCTACAAGAATAATTATACTATATCCAAATATTTTATGGTTCATCATTAATTTCTAGATCAAAATAAACAAACGTAATCTTTTAATTATTATTTTGCACACAAAAATAATGTTTTATATAATATAGCTAATAATTATTTGATGAAACTTATTTTTATTCTGAAACATTTACAAAAATATGAATAGTTAAAAAATTGATTTTGCAAGATAAGTTATTTATTTTCTCAGCTATAATCTCAATTAAACTTATTTTTATAATTTTACTATTGTCAAGTAATACTAGTTCATTAAGCTTGAATTTTATACCATTCACATAAAAACTTGTTTTTTGGTATGATATTTGTAAAATTCGAAAATGTTGTTGTTTATTAGTTATTTAATTAAAAATTTTTACAATGAAAGCAAAAAAATTATTCTTAGTTTTGGTTCCTCTGGCCTTTATGTTATTAAGCTCCGAATTAGTCTCTGCACAAGAGTATTTGACGGGCGAAAGAGTAGTAAAAACAAGAGGTGTTAATGAGTATGTGATTCCTGCAATGGACGTTGCTGAAGAAAAACCGGTATTATCACGTGGAGGCTGTTTAGTAAAACTCGACAATTGGACTGGTTACTATGTTGATGTATGGGTTGACAAACTTTACAAAGGAAGATTAAATCCATGGGCAAGTAATCAAATGGTACTTGCAAAAGGTTTTACTGAAGTATATGCTCGCACTATGGGTGAGTCATACCAGTGGAAATCTACAGGTGAATGCAACGAGCAGTTCGTATTGAAACTCGAAGCAACCGAAAGTGTTGAAGAAACTACGGGCGAAGATTTTTAACCGTAAAAAACAGTAAGCATAAACTGCTTACTGTTTTTTCTTAATGTTTCGGTTTATGAAAAGATTTGTAACATTACTCATCATTCTGGCACTCACATTTGCTGGGCTACAGCAGGCAGTTTCTGCTCAAGAAGTGCTGCTTGGAGAAAAAGTAACAAGATCTAGAAAGGCATCAAAATATTTATTGCCAATTCAGGATGTTGAAAAACCTAAATCTATAATCAAAAAAGGATCATGTGTGGTAAATATAGATAATCATACCGGATTTTTCATTGATGTTTGGATTGACAGAGTTTATGCAGGAAGAATTAATCCTTGGGCTGGAATACAAGTTGTTTTTCCTAAAAGATGGGTTGAGTTTTTTTGCAAAAGCGTTGGAGAATCTTTTATTTGGGAAACAGAAGGTGAATGTAATGAGCATTTTATTATTAAATTAAATTCATTAGAATAGTAAATAAATTATAAATTTTAAAACAATCGTATTATGAAAAAATTATTACCAGTTTTAGTGTTAGCAATAGCTTTTATTGCTCTTGCAGATCAATTAACTGCGCAAACAGTAATCATGGGCGAAAAATTTGTTAAATCTAGGGGCGAAGCTGAATATGTAATCCCCAGCACTGACATTGCCATCGATAAACCTGTTTTATCTAGAGGTGGATGCGTAGTGAAACTAGACAATTGGACAGGGTATTATATTGATATTTGGATTGATAAAAACTACAAAGGCAGATTAAACCCTTGGGCAAGCAATCAGCTTATTTTACCTAAAAACTATACAGAAGTATATTGTAAATCTATGGGTAATCTTTATCATTGGAAAGCTGAAGGAGAATGTCAAGAAGAATTTGTTCTAAAACTTGAAGAGTATTAAAAACTTAAGTCCTTAGAAAATGAAAAAATATCTATTAATAATATTTTTACTAATCATTTCTTTCATCTGCAGATCCGAAGAAAAGCATGCTCTTATTATAGCAATAGCAGCTTATGATTCTAACCTAACAGGATGGTATCCAATTAGTGCCGACAATGATATACCCTTAATTAAGAATTCGCTTTTAAATCTTGGATTTAAAGAAGAAAATATCATCTTGTTACAAGACTCTGATGCCACTAAAGAAGGAATTGTTAATGCTTTTGAAAAATTATATTCAAGAGTAGGAGAAGGAGATATGGTTGTTTTTCATTATTCAGGACACGGACATCAGATTTTTGATGATAACGGAGATGAAATTGATGGACTTGATGAAGCATTGGTTTCATTTGATGCTCCTATGAAAATGTACGAGGGCTACGATGGTAGTGCTCATCTACGAGATGATGAATTAGGTATTATTCTAAACCGTATACGACTTCGTGCAGGACCGGCAGGTCATGTATTAGTTTTCCTCGATTCTTGCCATTCAGGAACCGGAACTAGAGGCACAGCAAAAGCGAGAGGTGGAGCCCCTCCTTTAGTGCCAGAAAATTGGAGTCCAATGCCTAAAGTTGATGAAAAAATTGGGTTTGGACTTAATCCCAATAATATGCTTAGCAGGGGACAGGCTGATAATATGGCAAAATTTGTTGTTATATCAGGAGCAAGTGCAAATGAATTGAATTATGAAACCTATGATGACTCCAACCAACCTGTTGGTTCGTTATCATATTCAATTTTTAAAGCATTTACTCAAATAAAGCCTAATGAAACGTACAGGCAAGTTTATGCAAGAATTGTGGCAGAAATGGCATCAAAAGCACCAATGCAAAATCCTGCAATTGAAGGAGACATTGACTACGAAGTTTTTGGTGGAAATTTTGTAACACAGTCAGAATATTTCAATCTTAACGCAATCAAGTCGAAAACTGAAATTGAAATTAATGGAGGCATGCTTGTTGGGATACACCCTGGTTCTGTGGTTGCCTTTGCAAAACCTGGAACTACATCCCTTGGTGAAACAGAAAAAATTATGTACAGAGGAGTTGTTTCTATCGCTTCAAATTTCAGTTCAATAGTTACCCTAGAATCTGAACACAAATTTAAAACAACTGCGGATGCATGGGCTTTTATACAATCGCGTGCACTGCCTGAGTCCAGACTCAAAGTTGCAATTGACCCTAGTATGGACGAAAATGCTAAAAAACAATTAGTCCAAAAAATAGAGGATGGAGGAATTGCAGAGGTAAGTAATGAAAATCCTGATGTAAAAATAGATTTTTCTAAAACCAGAGGAGCTGCTGTGGTTAGTATTAAAAATACAGCTTATAATAACGAACTACATCGAATTGCAGACAGAAACGAAGCGCATGTACTAAATGAAACCGCAAATATGATTAATAATTATGCTCAAGGCAATATTATTAGAAATCTGAATTTTTATAACGAAAACTATGATTTAATATTAGAATTAGTACCTATAGAAGCTGAAATCAAAGACAATACTTTCAGAATCAAGAATTATTTAGACCCTAAAGACTTTTTGGATGAAAACAATACGATGTCTTTCACCACAGATGATTTTGCTTTGATAAAAGTTATTAATTATGGAACTAAAAAAGCATATTTCAACATAGTGGATATTCAACCAAATGGAATAGTTAATCCGATTATTCCAATGGCACATGAACTTGATGGTCGCGAATACTATGTAGAACCCGGTGATTCTGCAATTTTAACTAACATCCTTGTAATGTTTGGTCCTCCATACGGAAATGAAGTATTCAAAATAATTGCTTCTGACAAACCGTTTAATCTTACTGCTAGTTTAACTCAAAATAGTACTGCAACAAGAGGAGCAGCAAACAATATATTTGAAAGCGCAGTAAGCTTAGGAAGAAATAATGTAAATACCAGAGGAGCGAGTACAATGGCTTCTAAAAAACAAGAAGACAGAATTAGTACATTTGAATTTGCTTTCAGAATAAGAGAAGGGAAGAAATAGTATTATAATTCTCTTCTAATAATAAAAAATAAGGTCTTTTTGATCTTATTTTTTTTATCTTTACACATCATGAAATATGTATATACAATATTATTTTGCTTCACAATATGTTGTTATAGTACAGCACAATGTGACTTATTATTCCCAAAGTGGCTAGAGGGCTCATGGCAGATATTACCCAAAGAATCAAATACTTTTGAAGAGTGGTCATATGAAGGTGAGTTAAATCTTAAAGGCCAAATTTTTCTGATATTAGGGGAAGAAAAAATACTATTGGAAACAATGGAAATAAAGTGCATAAACGACAAAATTGTTCTCGAAATGAATGCTATGCTTGGAAATTATAAAATTAGAACCGGATATTACTTAGACACTAATGAAGAAACCATCTGGTCTTTTTATAATGGAATTGCAGACTATCCCAATAGAATTACTTATCTTATCGAATCTGAAGACAGTTTAAATGTCTGGATTGAAGGTATTAAAGAAAATCAAACTTGTATGGAGGCGATAATGGTTAGAAAACAATAAACTGTTGATTTTGGAATCATGATCAAACTAAACCTGCCGGAATATAAATTTAAGCTAAAGAAAGAAAAAGAAGCTCATTATCTTTTTGATGAAATTAGGAATAAATGGATGGTTTTTAATCCTGAGGAATGGGTCAGGCAAAATCTTTTGAAATATTTATATACAGACTTAAACTATCCAAAAAATCTAATTAGCATCGAAAAACAGATAATAATTGCAAACAGAACCTTAAGATTTGATGCGTTGGTTTATTCTACCGATTTTAGCCCTCTTGTAATTATTGAGTGTAAAGCTCCTAATATAAAGATTACTCAAGAAACTTTTGATCAAATTCTCACATATAACTATATTATTAACTCTCCTTATTTGCTAGTCACAAATGGGTTATTTCATGTTTTCTGTAAAATCAATTCTGACAAAACAATTTCATTCCTAGAAAAAATTCCTAGTTACAAAGAGCTTTCACACTAATTTGCTTCAGATTGATTATCAACATCATTATCAATCAGAGAAACAGGTACTCCATATTCGGGTTGCGGGTCATCTTTTTCGCAGGAACTAAAATTACATAATCCGAGAATTGCCAATAAAGCAGTGCATTTTAAAAACAATAGCTTAAGTTTAATCCTTTTCATAATTTAATATTTGAATCAAAATTAACTAAAATAATAATATGATATCAATTATATAGCAAAAAAAAGTGGGTTACCCCACTCATTTTTGTTGACCCGCAAGGAATCGAACCAAGAACTCAAGACTCAACATCTTGCATGTTGCCTATTACACCACAGGTCAATTTTGTTGTCCGACAAGGATTCGAACCTTGACTGTATGAACCAAAATCACAAGTGCTACCGTTACACCATCGGACAAACATCATTTTCGGACTGCAAAAATAAAAAAATATTATTGTACTCAAAAATATTTGCAGTTTTTTTTATTTAAATTAGCAGCCTAAGAAAATCGAAATGACATTCTTAAAAAACATTGAAAAAATATCAGGATTTGCAGTTTTTATTTTCACTCTAACTGTCTATATATCATGTATTTCCATTCATGCGTCATTTTGGGATTCGGGAGAGTTGATTTCTGCAGCTTACAAACTTCAGGTTCCACATCCGCCTGGTTCACCATTATACTTAATCATCGCTCGATTTTTCTCAATTTTTGCATTTAGCCCTACTAATGTTACAATTGCGGTGAGTTTGCTCTCTTCGGTAGCTGCGGCATTGACAGTTTATTTTCTATTCAGAATAATATTCCAATTATGTTCATCTTTATTAATTGATGGTAATAATAAACTAATAGCTGTTTTTTCAGCTGTTATCGGTTCGTTATCGCTGGCTTTCAGTGAAAGTTTCTGGACATCTGCAATTGAGGCCGAAGTTTATTCTCTATCAGCATTTTTTGTCACATTTACATTTTGGGCTGTTATTAAGTGTTTCGAAACTACTGCAATAATTAAACAGCAAAGATTTATCCTTTTAATATCATTACTTATCGGACTATCTGCAACTGTTCATTTTCTAAATCTCTTGATAATCCCAGCAATTGTTTTATATTATTTCTTTAATAAATACAAATTTTCTCTAAAAGGCTTTCTAACGGCAATAATTTGTGCGATTGGTTTATTATTTATTGTTTTCATCTCCATTACAGGGATTCCACGTGTATTATCCGTTTTCGAATTATTTACAGTCAACTTGCTTGGGTTTTCCTATAATAGCGGATTATTTTTATTTATCATTATCATAATTGTATTGTTCACGGTATTAGTATTACGAACCCATAATAAAAAAAATACAAAGGCTAACTTGATAATAATAAGCATACTATTATTTCTATCAGGATATTCCACATATTCTCTTATTATCATAAGGTCAAGTCAGAATCTCCCAATAAATGAGGTTAGTCCTGATAATATTTTTTCATTTATTGAATATATAAGTCGAGATCAATATGAATCTGCACCATTAATATATGGTCCAACTTATGCTTCTCGAATTGATAAAAGAAAGCCTTTTCAAAAGGGTCAAAGGCAATACAGAAAATTAGATGGTCAATACGAGGTGGTTGCGCATAAACCAGAGGAAAATCATAGAAAATCTGATAAAATATTATTTCCAAGAATGTGGAGTAAAGAAGCACTTCATATCGCTGCATATAAAGAATGGGGTAAGGTCGGTGATTCTAAAAAGCCTGGATATCTGAATAATCTTAGATTCTTATCTACATATCAAATATCTCATATGTATTTAAGATATTTGTTTTGGAACTTCTCAGGTAAGCAAAACGATCTTCAAGGACACGGCGGACCAGTTCGCGGGAATTGGATAAGTGGGATGAAAAGTCTCGACAATTTTAGACTCGGAATAAAACATGACATGCCAAGACAATACACACACGCATCGAAATCTTTTTATCTAATTCCTCTCTTACTAGGTTTTATAGGGTTTATTTTTATATATTTTAAAAACAAAAAGATTTTCATCGTTAGCTTGACTCTTTTCTTATTCACAGGCATTGCAATAGTTTTATATTTAAACCAATACCCTTACCAAGTGAGAGAAAGAGATTATTCATATCTAGCCTCTTTTATGGTGTTTTCATTATGGATTGGATTTGGATTTACTGCAATATGCATACTAATTAAAAGATATTTTTCCAAGCCAATAAGCATTTTTTCATTGTTTATGATTTTCACAATTGCTGTTCCAGGTCAAATGCTCGTAAAGAATTTTAAGTACATCTCTAAGTCGGGAGACAATTTTGTTTTTAACTTTGCTTACAATTACCTTAATTCGTGCGAAAAAGATGCTATTCTTTTTACGTCTGGCGACAACGAAACATTTCCTTTATGGTATCTTCAAAACGTATATGGAATTAGAACAGACATAAAAATCATTAACCTTGCATTCTTAAATTTCGACTGGTACATTAACCAGATTAAAATGAAAACTTATGATGCTAAAGGCTTACCAATAATTATCCCAAGAACCAAATATTTCCCGGGTCAACGCGACATTCTTTTATATAAGGATAACGTATATGCCTTTGTTGAAGAAATATTTCTTGCTAATCATTTAGAAATAAATCAGCATTATCACATTTTGCTCAACACATTTTTAAACATGTTAAATGAATCGGGATTTAAGGACAAACATCCAAACGATTTCGAAGCAATTGCCTACCACTATTTCAATATTAAACCCCATGGAGGAGATGAAGGTTTTCGTCATTTTGGGAAAATTATAAATGATTTACAGAAAGAGGAATATCGAAACGAATTAATGCTAAATAAAACTCAGGCGGATGAATTGCGAATTCTTTTAGAAAAATTCCTATCAAAACAACTATCATATCATGTCCCTTTGGATGCAGTATTAAGGTTTATATTTTCAAATGACGAAAGTACACGAATTACTTCAAATATTTACGAATATTCTATTGATTATCTGCCTGTCAAAAAGCTTCTTATTGATGTATCTGTTGATGATTTCATTAATAAAAATCCTGAATTTAAAGACTATGCAGACTTTATAGTTGATAAAATGTTGTGGGAAATCAATAACGAAAGTATTGGAAAAGCTCACCTCATGCTTTTTGAAATAATTCGTTCCAATAAGTGGGAAAGACCATTATATTTTAGTTCAACTATGCCTTCTGACAACTATTTGGGTCTTGACAATTATTTATTCCAAGAAGGATGGACATATAGACTTTTACCGATTAATTACGAAAACTCTAATCCTGAAAGAATAAATGTAAATGCAAAAATAATGTACGAGAACTTAACTAAGGAGTTCCTATATAATCATATTATTTCTGAAAAATATTACGACGAATTAAGACGTAGTTTGTTATACCGTGAAAGGCAAATGTATGCAAAACTAGCTGAGGCTCTCTATTACGATGGAGAAATTGAAAAATCGAAAGAAATATTAGACAAATGCTTAGAACTGTTTTCTGACCAAATAATACCTTACGATTATTTTATGCTAGATATTATAAAAGGATATTACAGACTCGGCAGAAAAAGCATTGCAAGAGAAATCTCAGAAGTTTTGATATCTAACATAATTTCGGAACTTGAATTTTATATGTCTTTTGAAAAAAGACAGTTTAGAACAATGGATTTGCAAATAAAAAAAGCCCTAAGTACCTTACAAGAACTTCATAATCTTGCAGATGAATTTAAACATATTGAAATAAAACCTGTATTACAAAAACATTTCGAGAATTACTTTTCATTATACTTACAAAAAAATAATCAGAATTTATGATTCAATATATAGATAGTGACTCAGTTTCATCGGAAAGCTTTGTGCATCAATACCAATGTGAAAGTGATATTATGCTTGCGCAGGCTGTAAACAGAAAATTAATAGAACTTGGATATAAACTTACTGAAGGGAATGTTTACCAAGGGATTTATGAAAAAGGGAATCCTACTACCCGAATCTTATTGGGAGCGCTCAGTAAGTATTTCAAGTTCAGTGTCAAAATTGAAAACTCTAGAATAATGCTTAGCTCTGAAAGTAGCGGAATTTCAGGTGGGCTAGTAGGTGTTGGACAAGTTAAATCAGAAGTAAAAATGCTTTCAAACCTTTTAAAAAGTTTGTAACAGCAAATAAGTATGGTTTTCTAATATTCTTTTAGGATAAACACATCCCAACATATCATTTATTTTTCAGATATATTTTTAGTATTTTTGCAAAAATTTAAATATAAAAATAGTATAAATCTGAAATAATTACTACATGCAAGAATCTAAATTAGGACTGGATTTTGCTAAAGTTGAAAAAGCAAAAAAAATCTCAGCAAATATTGCTGCCGATGTACAGAAGTTTGTAGAAGTATATACTACAGTTGCGGTTGAAAGAACTCTCGCCCGACTGGTAGGTATTGATGGCGTTGACGTAAATGAGGTTCCTATACCAAATTTATTGATTGATAAAATTCGAAATGAAGGATTATTAAGTCAAGGAATTCTATTTTATATTGGTAATGCTGTTATCGAAACTGGAATGAGTCCACAAAAGATTGCTGAACTTGTTTCATCTAATGATATTGATATTACGAAATATAAAACTCATAGTATACCTGAAATAGAAATAGCATTAAAACCTTACATCAATTCTAGCATAGAAGCGATTAAATCGAAACGGCAAAAACGGGAACAGTTCATTTATGATTATAGTGAAGGTTCAAAACCATACATATATGTAATAGTTGCAACCGGAAATATTTACGAAGATGTAGTTCAAGCTCAAGCAGCAGCACGTCAAGGAGCAGACATTATCGCTGTGATTCGTACAACAGGTCAGAGTTTACTTGACTTTGTTCCATATGGACCAACAACAGAAGGATTTGGAGGGACATTTGCTACTCAGGAAAATTTCAGAATTATGCGTAAAGCACTTGATGAAGTTGGACTTGAGCTAGGCAGATACATAAGATTATGTAATTATTGTTCAGGTCTTTGCATGCCTGAGATTGCTGTTATGGGTGCTCTTGAAGGTTTGGATGTTATGCTTAATGATGCCCTTTACGGCATATTATTTAGAGATATAAATATGCAAAGAACCCTGATTGATCAATATTTTTCAAGAATTATCAACGGTTTTGCAGGAGTTATTATCAATACCGGAGAAGATAACTATCTAACTACAGCAGACGCATTTGAAGAGGCACATACTGTGCTTGCCTCAGATTTGATTAATGAGCAACTTGCATTACTTGCTGGTATTCCTGAAGAACAAATGGGACTTGGTCATGCCTTCGAAATGAATCCCGAACTAGAAAACGGCTTCCTCTATGAACTTGCTCAGGCACAAATGATTAGAGAAATATTTCCAAAAGCTCCTCTAAAGTATATGCCTCCTACAAAATTTAAAACCGGAGATATTTTTAAAGGACAAATACAAGATGCACTATTTAACGAAATTTCTATTTGGACAAATCAGGGGATTCAACTACTTGGCATGATGACTGAGGCTGTTCATACGCCTTTTATGTCAGACCGATTTGTAGCAATTGAAAATGCAAAATACATTTTTAATAATATGAAGAATATTGGAGATGAAGTTGAATTTAAAAAAGACGGCATCATAAGAAAACGGGCAGAAACAGTTCTGAACGAAGCTCTTAATTTGTTAGAAAAAATTGAAAAAGAAGGACTTTTCAACGCACTTGAAAAAGGAATATTTGCTAATATAGTTAGAAAAAAGGACGGAGGAAAGGGCTTGGATGGCGTTACACAAAAAACAGAAAATTATTACAACCCGTTTATAAACTTAATGAAAGGAGGCTGCTAATATGGGAAATTATTCGAACATCTCTCAAAACCTCAATAAAACTAATGACCTAAAACACGTAAAACCATACGGTGACACATTGAATGACGGAAAGATTCAGGTGAGTTTTACTTTACCTGTCCCATGTACTGATGAAGCAGTTGAAACAGCCAAACAACTTATGAAAAAAATGGGTTTGGATAATCCTCAAGTTGTTTTTTATAAAGCTTTAACTGAAGGTTTTACATTTTTTAATTGTTATGGGACTTGCTTGCATGATGTTGATTACACAACAATCACAGTTCCAAAGATTGAATCAACTGTTTGGGATATGAAAGAGGTTGATAGTTTTGCAAAAGATAAAATTGGACGCAAAATAGTCGTAATTGGAGCAAGTACCGGCACTGATGCTCATACAGTTGGAATAGACGCAATAATGAACATGAAAGGATATGCAGGACACTACGGACTTGAACGGTATGATGCATTTGAAACTCTAAATATGGGTAGCCAAGTTCTCAATGAAGATTTTATTGCTAAAGCAATAGAGTTAAAAGCCGACGTTCTACTTGTATCGCAAACCGTTACACAAAAAGATGTGCATATTAGTAATCTGATAGAACTTGTTGAAATGCTTGAGGCTGAAGGATTAAGGAATAAGGTAATTTTGATTTGCGGAGGTCCCAGAATTTCGCATGAACTAGCAAAGGAACTTGGATATGATGCTGGATTCAGCATGAATTCTTATGCAAATGATGTAGCATCATATATAGTGCAAGAGTTAGACAGAAGAATTAACAATTAGTAGCTTTCACAAAAAATTAAATCCTTTAAAAAAAGAAGAAAAATTAAAAAATAATGTATTTTTGTTACTGAAACATGAAAAACAAACCCTATTATGGATAAAAATAAAATAAGAGAAATTATTGCAAAACGAATCGCAACGGAATTAAATGACGGTGACGTTGTAAATCTTGGAATAGGTTTACCAACTCTAATTCCAAACTATCTGCCCAAAGATGTAAATGTAATATTGCAAACTGAAAATGGTTTACTTGGTATAGGACCAGCTCCCAAAGAGGACGAAATTGACGAGAATCTAGTTAATGCGGGAGGTCTTTACATAACATCACTTCCAGGCGCCGCAAGTTTCGACAGTGCTACATCGTTTGGAATAATTAGAGGTGGCCACGTTGACGCAACTGTTCTTGGAGCTTTACAAGTTGATCAGGAAGGGAATATCGCAAATTGGATGATTCCAGGAAAACTTACTCCGGGAATGGGTGGAGCAATGGACTTATTGGTTGGAGCAAAAAAAGTAATTGTTGCAATGGAACATACTGCAAAAGGGAATATTAAAATTATGAAAAAGTGCAATTTACCTCTAACCGCGGCAAAAGAAGTTAATTTGATTGTTACTGAAATGGGAGTGATGGAAGTAAGTAATGAAGGACTTATATTAAAAGAATACAATCCTGAATTTACTATTGAAGAAATACAAAAGTACACCGAAGCCATATTAATTATTCCTGAAGATATCAAAGAAATGAAGGTTTGATTATAAGAACGTTAATTTTTAATAGAAAACTGCTATTTTAACTGTAATAGAAATTAGCAGTTCTTTTTTATCAATATTCTGCAGCTAACTGCTTATATTATTTGTTCCCGCTTAAATTCAAAATTGATTTTGTTCGATTGGACTAATTCATTATGCTTGTACCTCCGCTGTCGCAAGATAAATGCTTAGGTCGCGATATCAATTTCTAAAATACTTTTTGCATATTTTTTGCCAGTTGTTGTTTTTATACAAGATCTCGGACCTTTGATAAGCTCTGCTCTCTGTTCGCCTCCTTCAGAGTCGTGGTTTTTGGGTAGCTCTTAGATT
>OBJA01000343.1_pt1 | contig 42279 bp, 31 predicted proteins | sample 1519751 | NCBI WGS metagenome assembly OBJA01 (sample SAMEA3881238, study PRJEB22517) | soil metagenome | biome: lake sediment; feature: soda lake sediment; material: sediment, water from around vicinity | place: India | collected 2013-12-23 | depth 3 m
GGATCGACCGTACCGGGGACTTTTCGGCGATCGCCCTATAGCCCGGGACAACCTGTATGGCCTGCTCCTTAGCCTGCAGGAACAGCAGGTCGTTCTTTTTCATCGCCGCCCGGTATCCCGCCTCCGTCTCAGGCTGGCTGCGCTCGAGGCGGGCGAACTCCTCGATCAGCCCCGATCCTTCGATACTCCTCAGGCTTGCCATGTTTTTTCGGTAATGAACGAGCCCCTGGAGAGGTTTGTCGGCAACGAGCGGGGCGAGCTTTTCATAGCAGGCGGCCGCTTCCTCATATTTTTTTCGGGTATAGAGGGTGTTGCAGTAGCCGCCCAGCGAATAGGGCAGGCCGGCAAGGGTCGGGGAATCCTTATGGAGCTCATACGCCACGTAGGCCTTGATCGGTTGCCCCAGGGCATACCAGTAGTCGGCCTGGCGTATCCGGACGATCTCTACGATGGTCTTGGGAAAGGCGACATCGTCGCGAAGCAGCAGTTTATTGAGCCGGGGAAGCTGGCCGGTGGCGAGCGCCGTTTCCATCTGCGACAGCAGGAAGTAGGGGGCGAGCGGCGTTTTTCCGACGGCGCTCTCGAGCGCCTGGAACTCGGAATCGGCGATAAAGGGGCTTTCATGGACGGCCCGAAGGTAAATGAGCAGGTAATTGGCATAGGTGCCGAGGAGCTCATCGGCGTACCTGTCCTTCAGGAGGTGCAGCTGGACATAGGCCTTCGCGAAGTCGCCCTTGCGCAGGTGCGTCTCGCCAAGCGTCAGGGCAAGCAGTTTCTGTCTTTCCAGGTCGGAAGACGACCGGATCCGGGCCAGCAGCTTTTCCTCCAGCAGGTGCCAGTGTCCTTTATCCGCCATCTCGAACACTTCCTCATCCAGCGTCTCGAGGTTGGACTCCTGTTTCGGAGGGAGCAGCCGGATTATGGGAAACGGAGGCGAGGTGTACTTGTGCGGCGCATTGATATCGACCGGAGTCTCGTAACCGGTAAAGAACAGAGTCCAATCCTTGGCGTACGGCGACAGAAGAACGGGGTTCGAGTGATCGATCGGCAGCCGGTCGAGGACGGTGAGCCCCTTCAGCCGCTCCGCCAGTTCCTGGTACGATTTGCTGAACTCGTTCCCCAGCAGTACCTCGAACACCAGCTTGCCGTCCGGACTCTGGGTGAGTTTGTGGTTCTGCGGCTTGTAACGAAAAAAGAGCGAGACGGCATATTCCGATTTCCCCGAATGTGGCAAAATTTTGACAATGTGTTCGTCGGCCGGGAAAAAGGAAAGGTCTGGGGCAGCGGTCGTATCCTGGAAAACCAGGTCGATCCGCCGCTGGTTGCTGGTGGTCGAGAATTTGGGGGGCTTGTCGAAGCTGAAATAGATCTGGACCACGTCCCTGTTGTCCACCCGGGAAACCTTGAGCAGTTCGGCGGCGCGGGCGTGGGTGTTCAGCAGACCCGTCAAGAGGAGAATGGTGAGGATGATGCTTTTCATACTCGAGTACTATGCAATTTATGGTCCATTCTTCCTACGAAGCAAAATCCTCCGGGCAAAAAGGGGGACGCCTCCGCTGTAGTTTCAAGTGGCAAAATAATGACATGAGTCTCAAAGCCGGCTACGCCCGCAACCCAAAGGCTGTTACCCCCTCCGACAGCAGAGGGGATATGTACCTTCACGAACGTTTTTAGAAACCAAAGAACAAATTTTAAGGTACTAATGCGGCCGGGTGTGCGGGTTTACCGAAAGATAAGCCTCCCGCAAATACTTGTTTGATTTTTCGACTTGCTTGTTGGTAATATTGAGCAGGAAGCAGAGGGGCCGATCCCGTGCCGAAAGCTTCAAGAAAGTTCAGGGATTAGGACCAAAAAAAGAAAATAATCGGCGCGGTTTTCGATAAGAGAACAGTCAGGAGCGCTGCAACGCATACAGGAGAGCGAAATGGGAAAAAGTGTACTGCTTGTCGACGATTCCAGCACCATGAGAAAAATAATCGGCCGGTCCCTTCGCCAGGCCGGCATCGAGTTCGAAAACATCTATGAGGCCTCGGACGGCCTGGAGGCTTTGGAAATTCTCGAAAGCAAGAAGGTCGATATCGTCCTGAGCGATATAAATATGCCCAACATGGATGGGATATCTTTTTTGAAGGAAAAATGTAACCGGCCCGGAATCAAGAACATCCCAGTCCTGATGATTTCGACTGAAACCGGCGACGATATCATCGGCGAGGCCAAATCCCTGGGTGCGGTCGGCGCCATCAAAAAACCCTTTACCCCCGATAAGGTGAACGAGGTGCTCGGCCCCCTGCTCTAGGAGCCTGTCGGATTATGCCCTTTTTCCCCATATCTTCGTTGAACTCGAAAAAATTATCCTCGGAATATTATGTATATGCCTCCGGTAATTTTTCCGAGTTCGCCTCGATCTGAGAAAAAATTGCTATAATCCGACAGACTCCTAGGCCTGCGGCATTCGCCGGATCGCGTGGGATTTCTCCTGCAGGGAGTCTCGCCGGTCGAACACGAGGAAAGACATTCACTTTATTGGGAGGTATCGGAGTTGCGTGAACAAATCATCGAAGCGGTAAAAGAGATCTTTTCCACCATGATCATGATGGAGGTGTCTGCGAGTGGAGAGGCTCCGGCAGACAGAAACCTGACGGACAGCATATCAGGTATCATCGGCCTGGCCGGCACCCACAAGGGCGTCCTCGCCATCCATCTCCCCCACAAGGTAGCCAAGGCCATCACCGGCAATTTTCTTGGAATGGAGGTGGACGAAATCAACGCGGATGTCGAGGATGCCGTCGGCGAACTGGCCAATATGCTCGGCGGCAGCGTCAAATCCATCCTTTCAGCCAACGGCAGGGACATCAGTCTCTCCATGCCGACGACCATCTCCGGAAAGGCGTACGGCTTTCAACCTACCAAGGATGCGGATAGTCTGGTCATCCCCTGCGGGTGTGAAGCGGGCGGTTTCATTGTCGAGCTGCAGCTGGAAAAATGATCGATTGCCGCCCGTTCAGGCGACAGCCTGCCGTCAGGGAAGCTTTGCTTCCTGAAAAATGGGGGAGGTAATGGCCGGGGATCTTGATATAGGCAGTGAAATCTTCCATGGAACCCGTGAGGTGTTCTCCACCATGCTCGCCATGGAACTGGAGCGGGACCCCGCCGGCCAGGACTGTATTCGGTCCAATCTGACCTCGATGATCGGTCTGGGAGGAGGGCTCCGCGGGGTTCTGGCAATCCACTGCCCCGCTGCCGTGGCCAAGGCCATCACTTCGGGCTTTCTCGGTATGGAAGTGGCGGAACTGGATGAAGACGTCAAGGATGCCATCGGTGAAATCGCCAATATGGTGGCGGGCAACCTGAAGGTTTCGTATGCCGCGATCGGCGTGAACGTGGAACTTGCCATTCCGACCTCTATCGTCGGAGAAAGATTTCGGATCAGAGGCACGGCCAAGGCTAACCGGATCGTGGTGGCCATGAAAATGGCGGAAGGAACCTTCTGGGTGGAGTTCATGGATGTGGCCGGGTGAAGGCGGCCATTTATATATGGGAAGGAAAAGAGGATAAATGCATTGAAGGAGTTTAACAAATAACTCAGCGTCGCCGATAAGCACTGCAGTACAGAAAGGTTCTTCCGCCCACTTCTATCTCCCGTCGTCCGTATGGAACAGCAAAAACGAATCGACAAAATCATTCAGGCTGTCGAAGCAAGAATCCAGGATGAGGTGGGAGCTCTGCTGGGAGCTGAATTCGTCCTGGACAGCGGGGCCAGGAAGGTGGCCGGCAAGGCCGAAATCTTCGAGGGTCTGCTCGGCAAACAGATTTGCGCCCACCTGGAAATCATCGGCGATGTCTCCGGCAAGGGGCATCTGCTCATGGGCATCAAGGATGCGATCCGCCTTGGCGGAACCCTCATCATGTTGCCCGATTCCGAACTGCAGGAGGTTATCGGGCGGGAAGAGTACCGGGAGGAGATCGAAGACTCCTACGGTGAAATAGCCAATATCGTAGCCGGCTCCATCACCAAGGATTTCGAGCAGATGTACCCGAAACCCTGCCGTTTCATCCGCAAGGAGCAGGAGATCGTGGTACCGGCAAAGGTCGACCTGGAATCGGATCTCCCGATCGGCAACCACCGGTTTTATCTGGCGCCTTTTACGATGTTTCTCGACGGCAGGCAGTTGGGACAACTGGTGTTGCTTCTGCCTGCGGCATCCTTCGGCCTGGAACAGGCGCCGGTCGAGAAACCGCTCGCGACCCGGGAGGAGAATCAGCAGAAACCCGTGCCGGGGGAAACCGGGGAGCGACCCGAAAGGACCGCCGGACCAGTCGCCGGCGCCGCAGCGGCCGATCCGCCGAAGACGGCGAAGTCCCCGCCCAAGGTGGATTTCGATAAACAGCGGAAGAGGATCGACCGGCTCCTCACCGAATGCCATAAAAGGCTGACTTCCGAGGTCGGCGCCCTGCTGGGTGTCGATGTATTTCTGGACGACCCGGACAACCGAATCATCAGCAAGGAAGAATTCTTTGCCGAGCATGCCGCCGGCAAACAGGTGATTGCCGACATGGAAGTAGTCGGCGACCTCCAGGACACCTGTTATCTGGCAGTCGGTTTAAAGGATGCGATACACCTCGGCGGCATCTTGATCATGCTTCCTCCCACCGAACTGGCCAATGTCATCGCCGAAGAAGACTTCACCGACGATACCACGGATGCCTACGGAGAAGTGGCGAATATCGTCTCCGGGGTCTACACTGCGGTCTTCGAGGAACAGTATCATAAAAAACTGCGGTTCATCAGGAAGCAGCTCAAGCAGGTCGTCCCCCTCAAGGTCGAGACAGCCTCCGACGAACCGATTCCCGACCGGCTGTACTATTCCTGCAGGATGGCCCTCACTGTCGAAGGCAAGGCCCTGGGGGACGTGTCTATGCTCTTCCCCACGGATCTGCTGCAGCTCGAGATGCCGCAGGCAGAAGCGGTCGCCCCAAAAACCGAAGCAGTCGCTCCTCAGGCCGATGCCCCGGGCGGGGGGGATGTCGTCGCCGAAAGGGAGCAGCCGCTTCCGGCGCAACAGGACATGCCGGTCGCGGAAAAGCCGGCGAAAAAGGCCCCTCAGGTTTCGCCCGGCGCCAGGGAAGCCCTGGACAAACATCGAAAACGAGTCGACAGGCTGCTGGCAACCTGCCGCGAGAGGATGCAGGGCGAGATCTCGGCTCTTCTGGGTCTCGATGTTCAACTGACCAACCAGGTCAATACCGTCATCGGCAAGGAATCTTTCTTTACCGATTTTGTCGCGGGCAAGCAGGTCATCGCCGATATGGACGTGCTCGGCGATCTGGCGGGGAAGTGTCATCTCATCGTCAACCTGCGGGATGCCATCCGCATCGGCGGAGCCTTGATCATGCTGCCCACCTCGGAACTCGAATCGGTCGTCGCCGAAGAGGAATTCAGCGAGGACACCCAGGATGCTTACGGCGAAATCGCCAATATAGTTGCCGGAGTCTACACCGGAGTATTCGAGGAAGAATATACGAAGCGGCTGCGATTCGTCAAAAAGGACCTGCACCAGGTTGTGCCGTTGAAGGTGGATATCGAAGCGGAGCAGCCCTTCCCCAACGACGAATATTATCTGAGCACGATGAACCTGACCATTGACGATATCGTCCTGGGCAAGGTGAACGTCGTTTTCCCGTTGGAACTCCTGCAGCTCGAGGGGTTGAGGACGAAGTCGGCAGCGGCTGACGATGATTTCAGCGAAGAGGGCGCTGCCTTCCAGGCCGAGCCTCTCGTTCCGGAAGGCGACAGCCCCGGGGTCGAGGCGCAACAGCCGCGGGCGGCATCACCGGATATCCTGCTGGTGGGTGACGACGAGAAGGAGGCCGGCAAGATCGGCGTCGTGCTCAGGGATATGGGCTATACCGTCAAGTCGCTTACCTTCAAGGATAACATCCATAATTACCTGCCCGGCCAGGTCAAGGCGATCTACCTGGTGATGCATGATGTAAACGAGCAGGCTTTCGGCGTGGCCATCAAGGTGAGCTCGGCATGCTCCCTGCCGCTCATCGCAGCCGGTCCCGGCTGGACGAGATCGAAGGTCATAAAGGCGGTGAAATACGGGGTGCGGGATATCCTCCTGACTCCCGCCATGAGAGAAGATATCGAAGAAAACGTCACGAACAATCTTCTGGAACTTGCCGCTTAATGCGGGCTGTTATCCCCTCCCACAGCAGAGGGACTCTTTTCAGTACCCCCTTGAGGGGTATAAGTACCTTCACGAAATTCGTTGAAAATCAAGAGGGGGTGGGCGGGGCCCATTCACTCCTCTTTCTCCCACAAGCCCTCGATGTCCTTCTTCTTGATCTTTTCGAGCAGGGTCGTTCTCTTCAGGTTGAGCAGGCGGGCGGCCTCCTTTTTGTTGCCCTCCGCCAGGCGCAGCGCCTGCACGATGAGACGGGTCTCATATTCATTGATCAGCTCATTGAAATCAACCCGCCCATTTTCCCAGACCGCCCGGGGTATCGAGGATGTTTGCCGGACGCAGGAGTGCCCGGAGCTCTCCTGTGGGTCGCCAGGAGTCGCGCTGGCCTCGTCCTCGGGGAGAACATTATGGAATTTTTCGGGCAAATCGCAAACATCTACCTTCATGCCGCTGTACAGGATGGACATGTGCTGGATGAGGTTTTCCAGTTCCCGCACATTGCCGCGCCAGGAGTAGTGGAGGAGGGCGGCAACCGCCTGCGGGGAAAAGGTAAACCTTTCCCTGCCGCGTTGGTCGGCATATTTTGCCTGGAAAGCATCGATCAGCGGCAGGATGTCGGCGGTCCTCTCCTTCAGGGGAGGGAGTTTCAGCGGAATCACGCTGAGGCGGTAATAGAGGTCTTCGCGAAACTTCCCCTCGCTGACCAGCTTTTCCAGATCGCAATGCGTTGCTGCCAGGATCCTGGTGTTGACGGGTATGGATTTCACCGACCCGACAGGCTCGAACTCCCTTTCTTGAAGGACCCGCAACAATTTGGCCTGCAGGGAGGCTTTCATATCGCCAATTTCGTCGAGGAAGAGGGTTCCCTGGTCGGCAAATTGAATCCGCCCCTGTTTGCTGGTCAATGCCCCCGTGAACGCTCCCTTGGTATAGCCGAACAACTCGCTCTCCAGCAGGTCGTCGGGGATCGCCGCACAGTTCACCGGCACGAAGTTCCTGTTTCTCCTCCTGCTCTCGGCGTGGATGGCTTTGGCCACCATCTCCTTGCCGGTCCCGGATTCGCCACGGATAAGAACGGTGGAAAGGTCATCGTCGGCAATTCGGGTGATGATGTCGAAGAGCTGCCTCATCACCGGAGTCGAGCCGATAATGCCGTGAAAGCTCTGTCTCTTCGGCTCGGCAGCGGCGGATGTCTTGCCGAGCGGGAGCGCCAGTGTCTCGTACGCCCGTTTCAGTGCAGCCTTGATCTCAATCGAGTCGACGGGCTTTTGGATGAAGTAGTAGAGATCGAGGGAGATAATCCGCTTGATGAGCGCCGGCTGGTTGGCTGGAATGATCGGCAGGATGTATGTGCCGGGATACGCTTTCCTGAGGGAGGAGAGATAGGATATCCCATCCTTGTCTGCGGAAAAATTCAGGTCGATGAGGAGGATCCTGACCGGCCTTTCGGCAAGGGTCGCGCGCAGCTCCTGCTCGGTGCAGACATAATCCACAGTGCAGCGGAATTCACCTTCGATCTTTTCCGTGTATGACGAAAGTTCATCTGCATCTTTGTCGGCAACAAGAATGGTGGTGGGTGTGACTGGCATTTTCGAAATGGAACAGGCCTCGTTGTTGATCACGTTCCCGGCAACGGAAGCTTAGAGGGAAGATTGCATGAGGTCGGCGAGCTTGCTGGACGTCCTTCTCATATTCAGGCTCATGAGCCGGGCGATTTTCTTGATCACTTTGATGCCCAGAGCCGGATGTTTCTCGGCCAGCAGATCGAATCCTTTGTCGGTAAGGGTCACCATGGTCGACGGTTGCCTGGCGATGACCGTGGCCGATCGTGGAGATTTGTCGATGAGAGCCATTTCGCCGATGGAACTCCCCTTCATGAGTCGCGCAAGGATGATATTTTCTCCGGTATCGCTTCTTTTTTGCACTTCGAGAATGCCGTTCACCACGAATCCCATGAAGTTGCCTTGATCGCCCTCGACGAAGAGATGCTCGCCTCTCTGCAGGTGGATGAAGCTCATGTGCCGTGCCAAGACCGAGAGCTCATCCACATTGAAACTCGAGAATATCGGAAGATCGATGAGGAACGATCTGGTTTCCTCTTCGCTCTCTCTCATCTTATGTGGTGGCATAACTGCTGAAATCCTGAAAAATCCGGCCGTTGCGGAGTTTCATCGTTGAGTTCCGCTGCATTTCTTCAAATATCCCTTGAAGCATATCATACTGAATGCATTAAAAACAATAGGGTTTCCGACAGGCATGGCAACTCCTCGCCCGGAGCTGGAATATCACGACAGGCGGCGGATACTTCTATCATATTTTTCCAACGTATGGAATTGTTATGTTGCTTCCCGGTAGTTCACTCGAATCAAAACAAGCAGGGATATTGAACCATGATACGGCGAATCCGACTGGTATTATTGTTATTTGTGCTCATATTGGGTTGGCCTCCCGGGCTTTTTGCCGGGGAAATGCTGCCGGCATCGGTGAAGAAAGTGATCGATGGCGATTCCCTGCTGGTTGCCACCGGCAAGAGCACACTGGAAGTGCGGCTGTACGGGGTGGATTGCCCGGAGTATGATCAGCCGTATGCCAGGGAAGCGAAGATGTTCGCTGAAAAAAGAGTGTTGGGGAAAAAGGTCATGATTGAACCGGTGGCCAGGGACTCTTATGGGCGAACGGTCGCGGTGGTTACCAGAGGCGAGAATGTCTTGAATGAGGAACTGGTTCGGGAGGGGCTCGCCTGGGTCTATCCCAGATATTGCAAGAAAGCCATCTGCGCTTCCTGGAAGGAAGGTGAACGCCTTGCCCGGGAAGCGAAAAAGGGTTTATGGCAGGATGCCGATCCCGATCCGCCCTGGCAGTGGAAAAGAAAAAGGAAGAGTCGGTGACAGCGGTATGCCGGGCGAAGGATGCCCTGAAGGGTGACTTGGCAATTCCTGCTTCATGCTGTATCCTTGTCCATTTTTAGATTCCGTGGGAAGTGAATAACAGTATCAATATTATTTATAAGATCATGAAATACGACATATCCCTTCTGATAGCGGTGGCCGCCTTTGTCGTTGCCTTTTCCATCCCCACCACAGCTACCTTCAGCAGGGCGGCGAGCGGCACCCCCGGGGATAATCTGGAGAAATTGAAGAAAACCAACAGTTGCCGGGGATGCGATCTCTCCGGTCTTACCTTGAAGAGGATGAATTTCGCCGGGGCCGATCTGGAGGGGGCGGATCTTTCCAGGACGAAATTCCAATTGAGCAGCTTGTCCGGAGCCAACCTGCGCAACGCCAACCTGAGAGGAGCCTCCTTTGGCGGCTGCGACCTCGGCGAGGCGGACCTGCGCGGCGCGGACCTGCGGGGGACTTCGCTTGAAGGTGCGTATCTGGACAAGACCCTCCTGGAGGGCGAGTTCATAACGGCCAAGCCGTATGAAGAGGTCGGGGTTGACGATGTGGAAAAACAGGTTTACGTTCCCAGCCCGGAAAAACCGAAAAAGATCCCGGAGCCCGGAGAGGTGAAGGTTGCTCCCCGCAAGGAGGTCGAGGAGTCGCAGCGTGCTCTCGCCCGGGAAACTGCACCATCGGAAAAGGTGGCAGGTGCTGCCGCGCAGAAGGTTGTCGCGGCTCCCCCCGAGCTGCAGCCCGGCGCGCCGGTGGCCAAGAAGGCAGTAGCTCTCCGCCGGGCGATTGTAGAACCGGAGGACTCGCAGACTAAAGCCAAGCCGGTCGCACAAGAAACGTCGGGAGCTGTGGATGACATCGGAAATGGCAGCCTCGGCAACAATCCGACATCGCCGGGCTTGTGGCCCAAAATGCCCGAAACCGCAAAACCCTCGCCGGTACCACCCAAGGAAGTGAAGATGGATGACGTACGCGCGGCTGTCGGTGGATCGGAGACGCCGGCCGCCGAGTTCGAGATGGAAATAACCCGGGAAAAAGACTGAGTATTCGGAAAAAAGGCTGACCCGAATGACTCAGATCCGCAGAAGTCGCCGGTTCGCGACGTTGCGGCGGGAGGTTCGATTTCCTCTCTTCCCGACCACTGTGGTTGGGATGTTCCAATTGTCACATTCAGTTTTATCGCACCTGCCTTTCGTGAAGATTTTTCCTGAAAATGGGTATTTTTACCTATTGCGCCCTTTTTTCCAAACTTGTACTCCTTCGATGAGCAAAATATCGGTGGAGAAAGTGCCGGAGTTTGAAGTAATGTGCCGTATCCTCCGACTGTTGTTGACGAATAACCCCAAAGGACCGGTTTTCGGACATACCGACCAGGCTCCTTATTCTGTCTGCACGATATGGCGATCAAGATCGATAAGACAAGGCATCAGATGGCGATTGCCAGCGCCCAGAGCTTCCTGCATCTCACTGAACGTAAGCGCAGGCAGTTGAGGCTCCAGCGAGGAATGGCGGAACTATTGAACGACAGATTCAATATCCTCCTGAACAGCGAATTCATCGATGAACTCACCGACTATCTCCACGCCGATTCTCAAGAAAATGCCACAGACTTAGAGCGCAAAGTCCTCGACAAAATCGGAGAATGCGCCTCTCTCGGCGACAGGGAACTGCGAGAGAGGGCGATTTTTATCCTTTCGGTTATCGCTGAAAAATTCCTGAAGTCCAAATACTCTCTCGACTTCCTTGAGGTTATCTCTCTGCATCTGGTGAACTGGCTGCAAAAAGAGACCGAGTATCTCGCCGGCTTCCAGTTCATTTGTCAGCAACTGCAGACGATGCTGAGAAATATGCTCGGTCAGGGTCTATGGTATCAGGCGGAAAACATCATCGTCATCCTCTCCCAGATTCAAAAGGGTGTCATCCCAAAACCTGATATCATTCGTAAGACTATTTGCCAAATCCATGCAGACCTGGCGGACGAAATCTTCCTGCGGGAACTGGTGGACGTTATGCTTGACACCAGGGATGATCGTCGTGATATAGCCCAGAGCCTGCTGCTGCATCTCGGCAGCAAGGCAGCCGCTGTAATGGTCCAGACCTTGATTGATTGCCCGGACAAGAAGAAGCGTTTCAGTCTGCTGGAGTTCATCCCGACAACCGGCAAAGTTGTCGTGCCGGTCTGCGAGTACTGCCTGAAGCAGAATCCACCCTGGTATGTAGCGAGAAATCTGATCATCATAATCTCCCGCCTGGCCGACCCAAATCTATACGACATAGTGCGACCGCACTTGGCCCACAAAGATATCCGCGTGCAAATGCAGATCCTGAATTGCATAACCAAGCTTGGGGGCGCCAAGATGAGCGACCGGCTCATCGAAGCCCTGGGGCATGTCAGTGATGAATTGAAGCAGCAGGTAGTCGTGCAGCTTGGCAACATTGGCGGAAGGGAGGTTGGCAACGCCCTGTGCGATCTGCTCGAGAAACGCGATACATTTGCCGTTCACGTCAGGGACGAACTCCTGCTGACCATCTGCAAAAAGATCAAGTTCGAGCCATCGCCAAGAACATTGAAGGTTGTCAGGGAATTCGTGTCCCAGCGTAAACAGCAGGTCGATGAAGGCGAAAAGGTTCTGCTGGCAGCCCAGGGCGCCCTCAAGAGTCTCGAGTTGAAAATGTCAGCGGAGGTTGAGGTGGAGGCTCTGCCGGCGCAGAAAGATACCGGTCTCATGGCAACCGACCTCTTCCTCGTACCAGTGGCCACCGAGGAAGAATTTGACTTGCTCCTGCAGGAAAAAATGGCCGCCAAGAGTTCAAAAACCGCCAGATCCGGAGGAGAACAAAAAGAAACCGGAGCGGATAGCGCTCCGGCAAAGACGGACAACGTCAAAAAAGTGGTTGTCGTGGTACCCGACACCGCGGAAATGATCCGGCATTGTGAGGTGTGGAGCAGGCTTTATGCGACGATGACCGAAGAAGAGACCAGGACGTTTCGTGCCGCACTGAAGTTTCGCATCTATCAGCCAGGCGAGATGGTCGTCGCTCGTGGCAACCTGGAACCATCCCTGCACCTGTTTGACACCGGCACCGCCCGCCTTGTCAGGAACAAGACCGGGGAAGAAGCGTACTTCAAGGACATGGGCCCCGGCGACCTGATCGGCAGCGATATTTTCTTATCCGGGGAACCCTGGAACGTCTCCCTTTATGCGAGGAAGGACTTGAGTGCGCATGTCTTCGATCTCGAGAACCTCCTCAAGACCCGCGTCGATTTTCCACGGCTGGCCGACAAGGTTCTCAGCTACTGTTCCGCCAATGATATCCTGCCGAGCATGCTCAGGGTATTGAACGACCCGCAAGGGACGCCCAGGGAGAAGACGCAGTCGGTCAAGACCAATGGTTCAACCCGGCAAGCCGCGGTCTTGCAGAAACTGCCGGCTGGGTTGAGCTATCTCGTCCCCGTGAAACATACAGAAATAAGCAAGCTGCTGCACAGCCCCCTCAATATCGCCCTGCGCTTGTCCTCCGGTGTGATGCATGCGACGGCGGCAACAGTCATCGGCGTCATGCGGACTGTTGCCAACCCTCGGGAAGCTGTAGTCTTTGCGCAGTTTCAAGAACCACAGGCAGACAGCCTCTACATTTGTGAAGGCATCTACTTGATCGGACCGGAGTGACCGCAGACTCTCATCAGGAGGGAATTGCCTTATCGCCATCAGGCTGCCGGGCAAGCCATTTCCTATGCAAGGTTTCAATCGCAGCAGTACCGCAGTCTTCGCTATCTTGGCAGCACAGCCAGGCACCGCCCAATCAGTGGGTGCAACCTTTCTCTGAGTGATCTTGCAGATGAGCGACTCACTACGACGGGCGGAAGAGGCTTCGCCATGGGTACCGCAGAAAACGCTCGTAGAGTTTCTCGAAACCTTGCATCGCATTTTCAAAATCGGCACCTATTACCCCGAAGGCCATGCGGTGCTGGATCGGGCCGCGGACCATTTCCAGCATAATCTCCAGAAAATCACCGAGGCGAAAAGATCGGCGGCGATTGAGCTGAAGGGGGAGGTAATGCTGGTGGAGGGCCTCGAAGTCACTGCCGTCTCCCCTCCAATCACCGAGTTGAAAAAGCTCTTTCGAGATTCCGGAATAGGGCGGCTTGAAATTGAGCGATTCATTACCCTGGCAGAACTGCTGCAATTCGTCCGGACCCTTTCATTGTATCGGTCTCAACTGCTGAGCGTCAAGCAGTTCACCAAGGCAAGGATCGTCGGTCTGCCCTCGACAATACGTATCATCCAGACGGAGTTTCTGGTCGATGAGGTTTCATTGTTTGGCGGAGGCCGAAACATTGAAGACGGACGGGGTCTCGATTCTGTGTTCCATATGCTCGAAGAGCGGGGACTCGACCGTCAGCAGATTGCCCAATGTCGGGAGTTTATGAATACCCTGGCCAGGAAATTTGAAGATGATCCCATAAAACTTCAGGGAATGCCCGCCATCGGCTGGGAGGATGTCCTCAAGCTGATGACCAAGATGGTAACCAGCGTCCCTGTTTTCGAAGAGGGAACAGGAAAAGTGTTTCCCCATAACGATTTGAGCGTCCTGTCGGCTATCTTCAACGGCCTGCGGCAAGAGCTGGACGACAATGACTCCCGGGATGCGATCAATCTCCTGGTGACGGCATTTCATCGTGGCCACCTCGCCGGCAGGTCAGAGACGGATGAGGTGGAGGAAGACACGAAAAAGAGTCTCCAGTCCAAGGATAGAGGCACCGATATGACAATCCGGGAAATCCAGGCCTTTGTCCACGAAAAAGCAGAAACCGGGCTGGTCGAGAAAAATGAACAGGTTGGTCGTTACGAAGAACTCGCAATAATCCTGCAACTGCTGCAATTTCCCCAGAAGACCGGTGCCGGTGAAGGTATTGAACGCAGCCTTCGAGCTATCCTCGCGGCGCCCCTCTCTCCGCGAATGGTCGATGTCTTGATCAAAGGTCTCGTTCACCTGGCGGAGTGTGGAGCGAAGGGACGTTTACGCGCAGCGGTCGACATCATTGTCCTGCGACTGCGCAGTATGAAGACGTATTCCTCACTGCCGTTTCTTGTCATACTCTGTCGCCAGCTCCAGCCATCCTGCATCGAGCTCCTCTGGCCAACGATGATCAACGAACTGCTGGCTGTGGGCCGTCAGGCAGATCAGCCGCGACCATTCACCGAGCTCGCCCGCATTGCGGCCGGAATCCCTGTGAAGGCTATGCGAGATCAATCGCTGGAACTGGAAGGCATCGCATCGATCAAAGAGGGCAGGATTGCCAATGACATCTTCGACCCGGAGTTGAAAATGGCCTACCCGATCTATGCTGTACTGCTGGAATCGTCAAGGAGAATGCAGGTCGCAGCCCGAGTGCTCGACAACCTCAGGGCGGCGCCTCAGGACTGGCTCATCGAGGCCGTCGCCCCGCTCCTCGACCCTGCCCAGCCGCAACACATGCAATTCATCCACGCTTATCTGACTGTTGCCCAGCAACAGCGATATCCGGTCGGGGTCCAGATAATGGCGGGGAAGTTGGTGGTCGAGCGGCTGCCGATGATCGATGAGGCGGCAAGAAACGAGCCATGGGTAGCCAAAACCATCATGGCGACGACGCAGGTACAGGTCGAAGGAACGCGAGAGCTGCTCCAGAAGATACTTGTAGAAAGGAAACTGATCGTCGTGCCGAAATGGCCATCGCCTTGCCGCCAGGCGGCCACCCAAGCCCTGAAACGTCTCAAACGCAAACCACTCGGCTGACCTTCCAATATCATGGATAACACTGTCAACGATATCATTATCCTGCTCTGTAAAGGCATTGCCAACCGAAGGCTGTATTTCTCCAGGCATCCGAAGGTACTGAATTACGCCGAGGACTTCGTCGAACATCTGGTCGGGTTTCTCAAGGCAAGTCGCCGAAAGGAGTTTTTTCTCGGCATCATCGACAATCATTTCATCTTTGATGGCCAGCGCCTCTTTGGCCCGACCGTAGTCGGTCATCAACTCATATCGTTTATGGAGCTTTTTCGCTGTGGCGGCATATCCTTTTCAGAAAATGTCACTATCGACACCGTGAGCCGATTCATTGATCTCACAGCCGGCGTAAAAAAACAAGTTGCCAACATTTCTGAGGCAAGGGAGCTCTTTCAAAAACACGGCATCGAAAACATCAGCCTCGCCGGTCATTACATCGACCAGCCGGGGATAGGCCCCGCCGATGGCAAGAAGCCCTGGGAAGGCGAAGAAACAGGGGGGTTCCTTCAATCACCTGCCCTGGTTTATCAGGCGATTTTCGACGTGGTTACCCGGGCTCATGGTGATGCAACCTACAACCGTGAAATCGATATCGACAGCGCCCGATCGGTCAGCGAGTTCATGTTGCATTTCACCCAGGCGAATTTCGCGGATGTCATGCAGCACATTCACTACCCGGATTATGACAGCTATACCGTTGGCCATTCCGTCAGGGTGAGTTCCATCGTGGTCTATATGGGCATGCAACTGAACTGGCCCGAGGAGGATATCCTCGCTCTGGCTACGGCCGCTATGCTACATGACATCGGCAAGAGCAGGATTGCGTCCGAGATTCTCTACAAAACAAGCGCGCTCAGCGACGAGGAATACAGCCTCATTACGGCTCATCCCCGCATTGGCGCGGAATTGCTGCTCGCCCAGCAGGATGCCAGCGCCTTGGATATCGCCGCCTCCTGGGGGCATCACCAACGGCAGGATGGCGGAGGCTACCCGCCACGCCCGGCCTGGACCCCCGCCAGCCCGGTTATCCAACTTCTGCAGATTATCGATGTCTTCGAGGCTCTTACCGCAATTCGTCCTTACAAGATGGCGTTGACCCCCCAACAGGCCTTTTCGGTAATGATCGGCGATCAAGGAGCCTTTCACCCGGGAATGCTCAGCCTTTTCATCAAGCATATCGGCATATACCCGCCAGGAACGTATGTCGAGTTGTCCGATGGCAGCGTCGGCATGGTATCCGGCGTCGGCAACCGCCTCGATCGCCCCCGGGTGCGGGTATTACAGCTCAAAAACGGCACAATCCTGGCGAAAGATAAACAGCGCGAGGTGGATCTTGGCAAGGTAGCTCCCGACAGGCTCTACGTCGCCGGCCTGCTCCTCAATTATCTCAATGAGTGAGAATCTCACCCACTCCGATCGAGGATATCCAGCGCCTGTTCGACTTTCTCTCTGTCCGACACCCGGCTGTCGATAAGGACGGCCTCCAGCCGATCCAGGAGCTGGCGCTGATCTGCAACCTGCATCTCCAAGTCCTGAATGGTCGCCGAGGCGGCGCTCTCCGTGGTGTCCATGGCCACCTGCAGGTCCTGCGCGTTGCGGAGAAGGGACTGGACATTGGCAATTTTTTCGAGACGCAGGAACAGCTCATCGAAATTAATCGGTTTCTCCAGATAATCGCTCGCCCCCTTTTTCATCGCCTGTACCGCGGTGTGAATCGAGGAATGGGCGGTGATCAGCAGCACTTCCGTCCTGCTGTTCCGTTCCTTGGCAATTTCCAGCACCTCGATGCCGCCGATATCGCCCGGCATCATCAGATCGGTCAGCACGACATCGAAATACCTTCGTTTGAGTTTTTTCTCCGCCTCGTAACCGTCTTCAGCCACTTCGACCTGAATTCCCTCGTTTTGAAGGCGTTGTTCAAGAAGTCTTCTGATGACGGGATCATCGTCCACGACCAGGATCGAGAGATGTTTCATGAAGGTCCTCAATTATTTCTTTTGGTAGAAAATCGATCGCAGATGCCGCTTGGGTATGAATCTGGGACAAACCCCGGTAAGTGACTCGGTGGAGCCGATAATGAGATACCCATCGTCGGTGAGGATGTCAGCCACCTTGTTGAAGAGTTTTCTGCGGTCCTCCAGGGTGAAATAGATGGCGACGTTGCGACAGAAAATTATATCGAACTTCCCCAGGGAGTTGAATGGCTGCATGAGGTTGAGCTTCCGGAAGTTCACCATGGCCCGGATCTCGTCCTTGATTTTCCACGAGTCGCCGTACAGGGTAAAATATTTCTGCAGGTACTTCTTGTCGAGACCACGCTCGATCTCGAAGCGATTGTATCTGCCGTAACTTGCCTGGGCGATCGCCGCGTCGGAAATATCCGTACCGAGCAGCGTAAACGCATAGTCGGGGTTGTCGCGGAGAAGTTCCTTGATGACGATGGCGATCGAATACAGTTCCTGGCCGGTGGAGGCTGCCGCACTCCAGATCTTTATAAGGGGTTTCATCGAGTTCCGAGAACTTCGAGCGTCGATTATCTCCGGCAGTATCTTATGCTCCAGCAGTTCGAATGGATTTTTGTCTCGAAAGAACAGGGTCTCGTTGGTGGTGATCGCGTCGATTATCTCCTTTTCGATTTTCTTGGCAGGGTCCATCCGGGCCTTGGCATGCAGTTCCTGATAGGATTTGCAGCCATGCGCCTCGGCCACCGAACTCAACCGAGTCTCAAACAGATACGACTTGCTCTGATCGAGATATATCCCTGATATATCCTGGATATACTGCGAGATGAGCTTTAGCTCGGCGGGGTTGATCTTGATCATCTTGTTTGAAATCCGATTGCACTGCAAAAAAGCGAAATTTTACTTTACACTGGTGACAATCTCGTCGGCGATCTTACCGAGCGGCACCACGACATCCAGGTACCCCAGTTCGGCGGGAGCCTTCGGCATTCCGTAGACGATGCAGGAAGCCTCGTCCTGGCCGATGGTATAAGCCGCCTTGTCTTTCAGAATGGCCAGGCCCTGCGTGCCGTCCGAGCCCATGCCCGTCATGATGACCGCGGTCGCCCGGCCGACATAGTAGTCAGCCACAGAACGGAAGAGATAATCCACAGAGGGCTTGCAGGAATTCTCCGGGGGGTCGTCGGTGATCTTGATCCGGCGATGCAGGCCATCGGTGCCTGCGACCAGCTTCATCTGTTTGCCGCCGGGGGCGATGTAGACAATATTGGGCAGGATGTTTTCGCCCTCTACCGCTTCCTTGACCGTCAGCGCACACTTCTTGTCCAGGCTGGTTGCCAGGGATTTGGTGAAAACCGGAGGCATGTGCTGGACAATGAGGACGGGAACCCCCAGATCGCCGGGCAGCTTCGGCAGCATCTGGTTCAGGGCATTCGGCCCGCCCGTGGAGACGCCGATGGCGACGATCTCGGATTTGCCACGCCGTACCTGGGAGGTGAGGGAACGGGGCCGGAGTACCTTGGCCGGTGACGGCTGTGGTCCCACGGCCGATTTCTTCAGAGCCGGGATGGTGGGCGGAACGACTCCCCTCCGGTGGATCAGGGAAGAGGCCAATCTCGACCTGGCGAAGGCCTTGAGGATGGGCTCCAGAGCCGCTCGTATCTCCTTCTTCCCCTCGATCTGATTTTTGCTCTGCGGCTTGAGAATGAAGTCGAAGGCTCCAAGTTCGAGGGCACGCAGGGTCATTTCGCTGCCTTCTGAGGTCAAGGTCGACAACATGACGGCACCTACGCCGGGATAGCTCTTCTGCAACTCGGCCAGAACCTCGATACCGTTCATTTCCGGCATCTCGATATCGAGGGTGAGGATGTCGGGTTTGAGCGTCTGGATCTTGGAAAGGGCTATTTTGCCGTTATGGGCCACTCCCGCCAGCTCGGCTCCCGGAATCTCGGCGATGATATCGGAAACCGCCTTGCGGTAGACGATGGTGTCGTCGACGACCAGGACCCGCAGATTTTTCGTAACGATCATGGATCTGTCAGTCCTCGATGCTCAACACTTTGTCGACATTCAATATTCCAATGAGATTGGTCTCCGTTTTGTAGACCCCGGTGAAGTACTCGCCCTGAATGCCCCGCATGTTGGCGGGAGCAGCTTCCTGCCGCTCCATGTCGGCGGAGACCACATCGCTGATCTTTCGCACCAGAAGACCCACGTGGCCGCCGGCGGAGTTGACGATGATGTTGCGCGGGTCCTGGGAGATGTCCGTGGCACCCAGGCCGAGCTTCAGGCCCAGGTCGATGATGGTCACGATCTGCCCCCGGAGGTTAAGGATCCCCACCACATACTCAGGCGCCTGGGGGACCTTGGTCATCTGCATCAGTTTGTTGATCTCCTGCACCTTCAGAATATCCATGCCGCAGAGGGCGTCGCCTACATAGAAGGTCGCAAGTTCCACAATCCTTCTGCCGTGGGAGGTCGCCCTGTTCTCTGTCATTGTCGTTCTTCCGTTTGTTGGCTTCATTTCGCAATCGATGTCTTCTGCGGGCTGAAGCCCGCAACCCAAGATTTGTTTTGTTATCCCCTCCCACAGCAGAGGGGACAAGTACCTTCACGAAATTCGTTCAAAAAAGCAAGAAACGAATTTCTAAGGTACTAATGGCTTCTCTTGATGTAGTCGTGAACGGCTACCATGAGCCGCTCCTTGTCAAGCTTGATGTGATACTCGTTTACCCCGACGGCCTGCCCCTTGGCCACGTCTTCGGCCGAGGCCAGCGTGGTCAGGGCAATGATCGGAAGTTTGAAGTACTTGTCGTCCCTGCGTATCCTCTGGGTGAGCTCGAACCCGTTCATGTTCGGCATCTCGATATCGGTCACCAGCATGGCGATCTGGTGGCCGTACTCGTGCAGCTTGTCCCAGGCTTCGACCCCGTCTTCCGCCTCGATGACATTATACCCGACTTCGGTCATATATCCCTTCACCTGATTGCGGAAGAATTTGGAGTCCTCGGCGATCAGGATGGTCGGCGGTTCGGTGTCATCGAATTCGGCCAGGATCTTCTTCTCTTTTTCCTCGAACCATTGCGGGAAGAGGGTGTGGACCATTTCGTAGACATTCACCAGCATGGTGGTGTGCTGATCAATGATGATCGAGCCCATGATGCCGGGCTGGCTGAGCGTGGTGTCGTCGATGTCCGCCGAGATCTCGATGGCATCGATGGGGCCGATGGCCAGCAGTCCCACGGCCCGCTTGGCGATGTTGAAGACGATGACCAGGAGATTGTCGTAGTCGGCAAGCGGCTGCACCGTGGCCAGGTCGTCGATACAGATCAGACTGAGGCTGCCGCCCCGGTACTTCATGACCCTTTTGCCGCCAAGGTCTTCGATGTCGGCCCGTTTGATCTTTTCGATGCGCTCGACCTGGTTGAGCGGGACGGCGAAGTGTTCGGTCTCCGAACTCTTGAAGATCAGGAGGGACTGCTTGTCCTTCTTCGCCCGGATTGCATCTTCGGCGGCCCGGGCGACTTCGGCTGCCCGGTCGGACCGGTCGATGGAGGTGAGGCGGGCCATCCGGGCGAGGTTGCTGACATCGAGGATGAGGGCGATGCGCCCGTCCCCCATGATGGTCGCGCCGGCATATCCCTTGCATTGCTGGAGATGGCGGCCGAGGGGCTTGATGACGATTTCCTCCGAATCCTGCAGCCGGTCGACGATGAGGCCGTACTTCATGGCACCGGTGGAGACTACGACGATATTGAGCGCGCTGGCGGCTGAATACCGGCGGTCGAGCACCGAACGGGAGTGGTGTTCGGGCCGCGTGACGGATCTCTTGTCGGGCTCGCTGCCGCTCTTGAACAGGGGAGATTCCCGGCCGCGGCGGTCGGATATCATTTCCCGGCGATCGGGTTTGTAGTCGTCGTCGTTGGGATCGTAGTAGGTGCGTTCGATGCCGATGACATCGGCCAGGCGGATCAGCGGCAGCAAGGTGCCGCGCAGCCTGACCACCTCGGCGTCGCCGACCCGTTCCACCCGGTTCTTGACCTGGCTGGCCGGGATGCGCAGCAGCTCCTCGAGGTTCACCTGGGGAATGGCGTAGCGTTCGCCGCCGGTCTCGATGATCTGGCAGGGAATGATGGCGAGCGTCAGCGGCAGCTTGATGGAGATGGTGGTGCCGGAGCCTTTTTCGGAGATGATGTCGACATTGCCGCCGAGCTGGTCGAGGTTGGTCTTGACGACATCCATGCCAACACCACGGCCCGAGACGTCGGTGACCTCCTTGGCGGTGGAGAAGCCCGGCAGGAAGATGAGGTTGATCTTCTCCTTGTCCGACATGGCCTGGGCCTGCTCGACGGTCAGCAGCCCCTTGCTGACGGCGCTGGCGGCGAGGGCCTCGCCGTCGATGCCCTTGCCGTCATCGCTGATCTCGATGACTACCTGGCCAGCCTCGTGGTAGGCCTTCAGGACGATTTGACCGACTTCGGGCTTGCCGAGCTTTTTCCTGACGGCGGGCAGCTCGATACCGTGGTCCACCGAGTTGCGGACCAGGTGGGTGAGGGGGTCGTTGATGGCCTCGATGATGGTCTTGTCAAGCTCGACGTCTTTGCCGACGATATTGAGATCGATGCTCTTGTTGAGTTTTTTGGCCAGGTCCCGGACGACCCTCGGGAATTTGTTGAAAACGTTGCCGATCGGCTGCATGCGGGTCAGCATGATCGCTTCCTGCAGCTCCGAGGTGATGAGGTCGATGCGCTGGCCGACCGCCTCCGCGTTGCGCAAATCGTCGGAGCCGATGGTCTGCAGCAGCTGATTCCGGCTGAGAACCAGCTCTCCGGCCAGGTTCATCAGTGAATCCAGCAGGCTGACATGGACCCTGAGGGTGGTCTCGCCCTTGACCGGCGGAGCCTTGGATTTATCTTCGGCCAGCTCCGCTCTGGCAGGGAATCCGGCCGGCGGAGCAGTGGCGTTCACTTCCGCTTCCGACTCGAGGTCCTCGTCATCGGGATCGTCCTGGAAAGTCGCTACGGGATCTTCTTCGGGAAGATCGATGAGTTCCGGTTGCGGTTCGAGTTCCAGGCGCAAAACCGGCTCAGTTTCCAAGGGCTCGGGTTGCGGCTTCGCCGGGGCTGGTGCCGGCGCAGTTGTGGTCTTCGGAGGTTTGGATTTTTCGGCCGGCGCGGCGGGCGGCTGGGTGAAAGTGCCGTCGGCGATGGCGTTCAGGGGCGTGGTGTGGGCGGAAATATCGACATCGTTGCTGTTGTGAACGTCCTCGATCATACTCTGCAGCTGGTCCGAGGCTATGAGCAGGACGTTGATGATTTCCGGCGTCGGGACCAGCTTCTTGGCGCGGATCATGCCGAGGACGTTTTCGGTGGCGTGCGACAATTCCTGAATGGCGGTAAGGCCCATGAACCCCGCGCCGCCCTTGATCGAGTGCGCCGCCCGAAAGACCTTGTTGACGAGGTCTTCATCGATATTCGCACCGGCTTCCTCGATGGCCAGAAGGTCATGTTCGATATCCGCCAGGTGCTCGAGGGATTCCTCGATGAATCCTTGCAATATTTCGTCGTCTTCGATTTCCATAAACTCCACTCCCTGCAGTTGAAGGTAATTACCGGGTCCTAACTCTAAAGTTTATACATAGTGAAAAATGTATGTACAGGAGTTTTTAGTACCTTGGGAACGTTCCTTGCTTTTAAGAACGAATTCCATGAAGGTACTTGTCCACTCTGCAGTTGGAGGGGATAAAAAGACCCTTGGGTTGCGGGCGCAGCCCGCATTAGAACCTTAGAAATACGTTTCTTGCTTTTTAAGAACGAATTTCGTGAAGGTACTTATCCCCTCAAGGGGGTACTGAAAAGAGTCCCTCTGCTGTGGGAGGGGATGACAGCCCTTGGGTTGCGGGCGCAGCCCGCATTAGAAATCTCAGTGCACTTCTTCCTCCGGCGCCGGAGCGATGAGCGTGAGGTCGTAGGTCAGGTGGTGGCCGGCCAGGGGGTGGTTGTAGTCGACGGTGACCCGGGAACCTTGGACAGACATGACGGTCGCGGGTATTTTCCGTTCGACGCCGTCTTTCTCAGTTTTCAAGCCGATGATCATCCCGGGTTTCGGTTTCAGGCTATCGACCATCTGCGGGTTGTCAATGGTCTGGACAAGGTCCTTTTGCCGGGGACCGTAGCCTTCGTCAGGGGAGAGGCGGATCTTGCGGGACTCGCCGAACTCCATCCTGAGAATTTCCTGCTCGAGGGTCGGCGGCAGTTCCGAGCTGCCGAGGGTGACGCGAAAAGGCTTATCCTTTTCGACAGCTATAAAGACCGTGCCGTTATCGAGCTTGCCGACAAAACTGATGAGTACCGAATCGTTTTTTTTCGGATGTGACATAAGAAGCTCCTTATCTCTCTCTGGAGATGGTTGGAAAAGAGTGGATTTCAGTTTATAAGGGTGAAAAATGCGTGACATACTATATGTGAAGAGCGCATTAATGCAAGTGGAGAGCGTGAAAAGCAAGAAACCGGTTGGCTTCGACTTGACAAATCGGCAAGAGCTGTCTAGTTTGCACGACTTTAAACTGAATTCTCCTTGCGGCGGCAATCGCACTCAGGCCGGTTCCTGTCAGTCGGGTAGACGGCGGGGCGATCGCAAGGGACCTGCGGCTCGCTCAGGAAATGTTCTGCGGCCGGCATCCAAACGACTACAAACCATGATATCACTCAATTTCAAAAAATCGGCCGACGGCCTGCTGCCGGCTATCGTCCAGGATCATCACACCAACGAAGTGCTGATGCTCGCCTACATCAACCAGGCGGCCTGGGAGAAGACGCTCGAAACCGGGAAGGCCCATTACTGGAGCCGCTCGCGCAATGCCCTGTGGCTGAAGGGGGAAACCTCCGGTCATGTGCAGATCATTCACAGGATCCTGGTCGACTGCGATAACGACACGGTTGTCTACCAGGTGGAACAGCTTGGCCTGGCGGCCTGTCATACCGGCCATCGAACCTGCTTCCACCGGCGGGTGGAGGGAGATAACCTGGTGACCGACGAAATCCCGGTTTTCGATCCGGATCTGGTGTACGGCAAGAAATAATTTCGAGAAGAACCGACGACTCACGAAGAGCAGCAGGAGAGTGTGCGATGAACCAACTGAAACTGGGGCTGCCGAAGGGCAGCCTTGAACTGGCCACCATAGAACTGTTCGAAAAAGCCGGCTGGCTGATCAAACCGGCGGCCCGCAACTATTTCCCGAAAATCGACGATCCGGAGCTGGACTGCTCCATCTGCCGTCCCCAGGAAATGTCGCGCTACGTCGAAGGCGGCATGCTCGACGCGGGGATTACCGGCAAGGACTGGACCATGGAAAACCAGTCGGATACCATTCTGGTCTGCGATCTGGTCTACTCCAAGGTCAGTAAGCGACCGACCCGCTGGGTCATCGCCGTGGCGGGGGACTCAGACATCAAGACCATCCATGACCTCGAAGGGAAGAAGATCTCCACCGAACTGGTCAATGTCACCAGGCGATTTTTTGCGGAGAAGGGGATTAATGTCGATATCGAATTCTCTTGGGGGGCCACCGAGGCCAAGGTGGTTTCCGGGCTGGCCGACGCCATCGTCGAGGTGACCGAGACCGAAAGCACCATTCGGGCCCATGGCTTGCGGATCATCCATGAGCTGATGCAGTCCAACACCCAGTTCATCGCCAACAAGGATGCCTGGAACGATCCCTGGAAGAGGGAAAAAATCGAAAACATCGCCCTGCTCCTGCAGGGAGCCCTGCGGGCGAACCGGATCGTCGGCCTCAAGATGAACGTGCCCAATGCCATCATCGAGGACATCGTCGCCGTTCTGCCCAGCATCAATGCGCCGACCGTGGCGAGTCTCTACAACCAGAACTGGTACTCGGTCGAGACCGTGGTGTCCGAGGATATAGTCCGGGACCTCATTCCCAAGCTGAAAAAAATCGGCGCGGAAGGAATTATCGAGTATTCTCTGAACAAGGTCATTTAAAGCGGGCTGCGCCCGCAACCCAAGGGCACTTATCCCCTCCGACAGCACAGGAGATAAGTGCCTTCACGAAATCGTTTCAAAAAACGAATTTCTAAGATACTCAGGACGCAGCGGGCCCGGGGCGGATATCGCTTCCGGCTGCGCTCAAAAAAAGAACTCAGCCGGGAGAAGCACAATGGATTTCAGCAAGGTGGAATTTCTCCTGAGTGTCCATCGATTAAAGCAGTTGCCTCCGGCCGAACTGCCGGAGGTCGCCTTCGCCGGCAGATCCAATGTCGGCAAATCGAGCCTGATCAATACCCTGATCGGCCGCAAGAGCCTGGTCAAGGTGAGCGCCAGGCCCGGCAAGACCCAAGGCCTGAACTTCTTCCGCGTGGGGGATGATTTCTTCCTCGTCGACCTGCCGGGCTACGGTTTTGCCAAGGTGCCGAAGGTCATGCAGAACGCCTGGCAGTCGCTCATCACTTCCTACCTGGAGTCGCGGGGGTCCCTGAAGTGTGTCGTGGTCATCATCGATATTCGGCACGAGCCGAAAAAGCAGGATACCCAGCTCATCCAGTGGCTCGGTCAGAAAAACATCCCCTGCCTGCCGGTGTACACGAAGATCGACAAGCTCTCCGGCAACGAGCGGGATAAAAATGCCGTCCTGCTGGATGCCGGACACGGTATCAAAAAAGAGGACAGACTGCTGTTTTCGGCAAAGACGGGGCAAGGTCGCGATGATTTGATCGCCGCCCTGTCCGGATTCATCGGCAGAGAGACCCCCCTTTCCTGAAATCCCCCGAGCACTTCCCCCCGGAGCCCCGCCCCCCGGGAAAGACCGATTCTTTTCGCGTTTTTTCCGTCTATTCGGTATCATATATCCTGTCGGCAATCAGAGATTGACCGAATTTCACCGATCCATCCATTCAAGGCAAAAAAGAAAAGCAGCGCCGCCCGCGCGTCAGGAGGAACAATGCAGGAATTGTCAAAGTCCCAGAAAGCACGCATCGCCATCCGCACCTTCAAGATCCTGACGGATTCCTTGACCCTGCAAGGTTCCTACAAACCTTCCGGCAAGGTCGGCGAGAAACTGGCCGAAGCCTTGTTGCAGCTGAGCCCGGAAATATACGGCTCGATGACCGACTCGCGGATCAGCGAGCTGAAGGGACTGGAGTATGTGATCGACCGGATGCCGAAGGGCATCGAGCAATGCACGAGAATCATCCTCACCGCCCAGGAGGATTTTCAGAACACCTCCTTCGCCAAGATCGTGCCGCTCAAGAGGCGCAGGGTCTCCTACGCCGTGTCCGAGAAGGAGCTGTGCTTCGTCATTACCACCGGCAAGAGCGAAATCTATGATATCCTCACTCATATCACCTTCCTCAACATCGAGGCGCAGAAGATATACCAGCAGGCCTGCAACCGGGTGGAGGGGGTGAGCTTCGAATGGGCAGAACTGGAACGGATCGTCACCATGGATCAGGAACTGGAAGGCGAGGAGCTGCAGCAGGCGATCTGGAATTTATCCATCATTCTCGGGCGCACCTACAAGGAAACCCGTGACACCTACGAGTACCTGGAAAGAAACAAAAGGGAATGCGATGCCAACAGCGGACTTTTTGCCATCATCTACGGCATCGGCAAACGGGTGATGGCCGAGCAGAGCTCGAAGAAAAACGAGCTCACCGTGTATTTCACGCCTTCGCTGCACGAGATGATCGACCACCAGAAATACGCCTCGCTCTGGGCGAAAAGGCTGAAGGATATGTTGAAAACTCTCGATCTCCACCATCGGCCGATACATGTGATCAGCGCCAACATGCACTCCATGCGTAATCTGCTCTACGGGCCGGGTGCGCTCGTTGAGGGGAAAGAGGCCGTTCCGGAGGATATCTACTCAATGGTCAAGGAGTTGCGGGTCATGGAGGAGGCCATTGCCGCGTATGCCGAAAAGCACGGGTTTGTCTTTATGGAGGACGAATCGGGCTCGACCATAGACGTCAATATCATCGACCTCTCCCGCATGGATCAGCACCACATCCATCCCTCGCTCCGGATCAATTACCACTTCATCAAGGAAAAAGAACCGGTTCTCATCGTCATCGATTATGCTTTCGGCACCCAGGCCTTCGACATCATGGACGAGCTGCTGACGCCGGACAAGGCCGCCGGCGGCGATCAACCCCTGCAGATCAAATCCATCTCCATCATGGGCAAGGCCGGGGTGCTGCCCGGCAAAAAAGGCGACATCATGCTGGCCGCCGCCCACGTCATGGAGGGAACCGCGGATAACTACATCGTCGACAACGATCTCAGCGTTGCGGACTTCGGCGATTATGCCTCGGTCTACTTCGGGCCCATGGTCACCGTGCTGGGGACCTCCCTGCAGAACCGCGACGTGCTGGAACGTTTCCATACCTCTTCCTGGCGGGCGATAGGGCTCGAGATGGAAGGCGGACACTACCAGCGGGCGATCAACGCCGCCATCATCCAGGGCCATATCCCGGCCGGTATGAAAACACGTTATGCCTATTACGCCTCGGACAATCCGCTGGTCAGCGGGCAGACTTTGGCAGCGGGACCGATGGGCGACGACGGCATCGTGCCTACCTATCTGATTTCCAAAGTCATCCTGGAAAAAATCGCCAACTATGACAAAGCCGCAGAATAAGCAGAAGGGTGTCGCCAGGGCTAACTTCTTCCTGGATTTCTCCCCGTGGCTGCTGGCGATCGCCTGTACCCTGCTGCTGCTGTTGCTGGCCATGTTCACCGCCAGCAACTACCAGCGGGAAAAGGAATTGATCGACGAGGCCCTGGTCCAGAAGGGCCTGACCCTGATGCGGTTCATCAACAGTTCCGCCCGGGAGTCCATCCGGGAGAACATCCGCTCCACCCGGCCCTGGATCGGCTGGAGGGAGCAGATGCAGGTGGTGATGGAACAGGCGGTCGAACAACCGGGGGTCGAGCAGGTGCTGCTCCTGGACTCAGCCGGGAAGATTCTGGCGGGGGCAGGGGCCGACCTGCCGGAGGGCGGGCTCGATGCTGATACCCTGTCCTTTGTGCAAAACCTGCCGCGGGGAGAACAGAGGATTTTTGTTTCCCGCGTTCAATACCTGAAACGAGATCAGGCGGGCAGGGCGAAATTTCAAATCGCCTCCTGGTACCTGCCCCCAAGCATGCCACGGCACATGCCCGATTTCCTCGAGCGGGGGCCGAGGAGGGGGCAGATGATGGGCATGTTGCACCGCCATCCCGAATACCAGAAAATCCAGGAGGAAATCGAGCAGCTGCTCGACTCTCATCCCCTCTATCTGGTGCAGCTCGATTTCGAGCAGTTCAGTTCTCCCCTCAGGCGCCAACTCCTGCAGGTGGTCATCCTTACGGTGGTCATCCTCCTGGTCGGCATCGGGGGATGGCTTGCCTACATGACCCTCAAGGGCCTGAAAGGGTCGGAGCAGCGGCTGGGCACCATGCGGGCCTTCACCGATATCCTCGTTTCCTCCTTGCCGGTCGGCCTGATCGCCACCGACGGCAGCGGGGTCATCAAGGTTTGCAACGAGGCCGCGGCCGAGATGCTGGCTGCCAACCGGGAGGTCATCATCGGCAAGCCGCCTGTGGCGGTGCTGCCTCGGGGGCCGGCGCAGATGTTTTCCGGGGATTCGGGAAGGAAGACGGTGCAGCGGCAGCGGGAATTCCTGCTGGAGGATGCCTCCGGCAATCCACGGGTGCTGCAGTCGGCCTCGGTAGTCGTTGTCGATGACGAGCAGCATTTTGCCGGAGAGGTTCTCCTCATCAGGGATTTGACCGAGGTCAAGCTCCTCGAAAAGGAACTCGAGCGCAGCGAACGGCTGGCCGCATTGGGCAAAATGGCGGCTGGTGTGGCCCATGAGCTGCGCAACCCATTGAGTTCCATCAAGGGCCTGGCGGTGCTGCTCCGTTCTCACTTTGCCGGTCCCGGCCGCGAGGCGGAAACCGCCGATGTGCTGGTGAAAGAAGTAGAGCGGTTGAATCGCAGCATCGGCGAGCTCCTGGATTATGCCAAGCCTGGGCAACTCAACAGGGAAATGGCGTCGATTGCGGAGATCCTCTCGAAAACCCTGTCCCTGGTGCAGGTAGATGCCGAGGCCTACGGCATAGCCGTCGAATTTTCCGTACAGGACGGTCTGCCGGATCTCATGGTCGACAGCGACAAGCTGAAACAGGTATTTCTCAATCTTTTGCTCAATGCCGTCCAGGCCATGCCGGAAGGCGGGGTCCTCCAGGTGCGTCTGTCCAGGGAGGAGGAAGACCTGCTCGTCGTCATCAGGGACAGCGGGATGGGGATCGCCCCGGAGAACCTGTCGCGGGTATTCGATCCCTATTACACCACCAAAAACGACGGTACCGGGCTCGGCCTGGCCATGTCGGCCAAGATCGTCGAAGAACATGGCGGCCGGATCAAGATAGCGAGCGTTCCGGAACAGTACACCGAGGTGCGGGTCGTCCTGCCGGTCTGAGGAACTACTCCGGATTCCTTACCTCCTGCGATGAAGAAATCCGGGGCCCACAATTAATGCCGCAGGGTTCGGATCCCGCCCTTCTGCGGCGGGATGCAGAGGATCGCGGTTGCGAAGGCAAAAAAATGCCCGGGGAGGGAGTCGTGAAGAAAGGAATTCATCAGGCAGCCGACGACCATGGCTATTACCGTTCCCTGTAGCAGGTATCTCCTCGGCGGCTGGAGACGGAAGGCGGCGAGGAATTGAGCACCGAGCAGAAGAAGCCACATTCCCAGCCCGACGAGACCCACCTGCACCCCGATCATGAGATACTCGTTGTGAGGATTATCGGTTCCTTTGGTTTGACCGCCCTTGATCAGTTCGCCCTGGACAGTCGCGAAAGACCCGGTGCCATGGCCAAAGACCGGCTTCTGCGCGATCAGGTCGACGCTGTTCTGCCACCAGTCGAAGCGCATGCCCAGCGACGTGCGGGACGATTCGGCCTGATAACCTGTTATCTCGTTGAGAGCTTCACGAACCCGGGAGGAAAAATTGGCGGAGGTCGAGAAGGCGATGACGACGGCAAGAGTCGCCGCCAATGTCGCCGCCACCGATTTCTTGAAAGAGAGATGTTGCAAGAGGGAGAGAAGGATCAGGGCGATGTATACCAGCATTCCGGTCCTTCCCGGAGCGATGTAGAAGAGGTTGGTGGTCGCCGCCGCAAAGATGGCCAGCCACAGGTACCGGTATTGCCGGGAATCGAAGGCCCGCTGCAGACACCAGAAGGCCAGAATGGCCATGAAGAAACTGTGGGTGATGTGGTGAACGATCGAATACCCGTACCGCTCCGAGGGAATAATGGAAAAATAGATGCCGTAGGAGATGATCAGGAGAACGATGCAGCCCAGGATCAGGCTGTCCTCTGCGAGTCGTGAGGCGTTGTCGTTGGCGGTCAGGAACGAGACGACCATCGCAAAATAGATCAGTTCCCGGTATTTTTTCAGAGTCGCCAGGGCTTCGTCCAGGGGCGCCGGGCTGTAGAAGAGGCCGGCGACGAACAGGAGAAACAGGGCGACGGCTAGAAAAACCAGCCTGTTGTCGATCATGAGCCGCGGCAGGGAGAATATCCTGCCGGAGAGAATCCAGCAGACGGCGGCAAGGATCGAGGTGGCCCCCACCAGGGCGGTGGAGAAGGGGATGAAAAAGCAGCAGAGAATGATGAAAAATCTCCCCGCGGCGTCGAAGATGGATTTGATTTTTGCCGGTTTCCTCATCTCAAGACCTTGTATGCGAATCAGCGACAAAAGATAGAATAAGAGGACTGAGCTATGAGGACTGAGTATAGTATTTATTGATTTATCAATAGCTTATAATCCCAATTAGCAGCACTCAGTACTCAATACTCAGCATTCAATACTCATTCAGTTCACGTGTATTGCATGTTGTAGAGCAGCTCGTAGTCGCCTTTTCTGGCGATGAGTGTCTCATGGGTCCCCTGTTCGACGATCACGCCGTCCTTGATAACGATTATGCGCGAGGCATTCTTTATGGTCGAGAGGCGGTGGGCGATGACGAAAGTCGTCCGGTTCTTCATCAGGTTTTCCAAAGCCCTCTGAACCTCCCGCTCCGATTCGGTATCAAGTGCCGAGGTAGCTTCATCGAGGATGAGGATCGGCGCATTCTTGAGGATGGCCCGGGCAATCGAGATTCGCTGACGCTCACCCCCCGACAGCCGGGCACCGCCCTCGCCGATGATGGTATCGAAGCCGTTCGGCAGGGCTTCGATGAAATCGAAGGCGTAGGCCGCCCTGGCCGCCTCGTGGATGGCCGAAAGGGGCGCATCCTGATTGCCGTAGGCGATATTGTTGCGCACGGTGTCGTTGAAGAGGATGGTCTGCTGGGTGACGATGGCGATCTGGTTGCGCAGGGAGGCCATGGTCACGTCCCGGATATCGATGCCGTCGATGAGGATGCTCCCCTCCTTCAGGTCGAGAAACCGCGGAATGAGATTGGTGAGCGTCGTCTTGCCGCCGCCGCTCGGGCCGACGATGGCCAGGGCTTCGCCGTTCGGAACGGTAAGGTTGATGTCGGTCAGGACCGGGGTTTCGCTGCCGTAGCGGTAGGTAATGTCCTTGAACTCGATGGTCCTGGCGAAGGGCGGGAGGTCGACGGCGCCCTTCTTGTCCTTGATTTCCGGCTCGATATCGAGAACGGCGAAGATCCGGGTAGCGGCGGCAAGACCCTGCTGAATGGTGGAGTTGATCCTGGTGACACCCTTCACCGGTTCGTAGGCGGCGATGAGGGCGGTCAGAAAGGCGAAAAAGGTCCCGGGGGTGGCCGTACCCCTGATGACATCGTTGCCGCCGAACCAGATGATCATGGCAATCGCGGCCCCGCCGATGAATTCCATCAGTGGATGCTGCAGGCAGCGGTACTTGGCATCCTTCATCGTCAGGCCGAACAGCCGCCTCACCTGGTCGGCAAACCGCCGCCCTTCGTACTCCTCCCTGGTGAAGGCCTTGACGATCCGGGCGCCGGTGATGGTCTCGTGCAGGATGTTGGACACGTTGGCCACTTCTTCCTGGGTCCTGGTGCTGATCTTGCGGAACAGGCGGCCGAACCTGACGATCGGGAATGCCGCCACCGGCAGGACGATGAAGGCGATCATGGCCAGCCGCCAGTTCATATAGAAAACCACGCCGAGCAGGATGACCACCTGGAAAAAATCGCGGACGGCGGCGACGAGGGCGTTGGAGACTGCCTGCTGCAGCAGGGCCACGTCGGATATGATCCGGGACATCAGGGTCCCGGTGGGCATGCTGTTGAAAAACGACAGAGACTGTTTGTGGATATGGTCGAAGATCTGCGCGCGGAAGTCACGGATGATCGACTGTCCCACCCACTCGAGGAGCATGGTGTAGAGATAATAGAAGAGGCCTTTCAGGAAAAAGACGCCGATGACGACCAGGGGGATGAGTTTCAGGAAAAAAATATTTTTTTCCATGAAGATCTTATCGAGAAGGTCCTTCACCAGCCAGGCCTGCACCCCGGTGAAACCGGCGACGCAGATCATGGCCAGCATCGCGATCAGGAGTTTCACCCGGTAGGGGGAAATCACCGTGTACAATCTCGTGAAGATTTCTTTATTGGTCATGGATACCGGCAGCACTGAGTGACGAAGGCGGTGAGTTCAAGGGAGAAACAGGTTTCCAAAAAGATATGACTCCCGGCCGCAGGGCCTACTATTACACTAGAGAGTACTATTTCTGAAGTATTATTTGAAAAAAATCTGGCGGATCGACCTCTTCACCGGCGGGTAATCGTCGCGGTTCTTGCTCCAGAGACGATGGAAGAGACTGAACCATTGCTCGGGGTATTGTCTGATCCAGGGCTCGTAGAGCCGGATACTGCGGCTGGAGATGTCGTTGATGGCGGAGTCGTCGATGCCTCCATAGCCGGGCAGGTCGACGGTGTCGAAGTCGATGTGAAGCTCTCCGTCCTTCATGTAGTAGACGCTGGTGAAGACCGGGGCATTCTTCCTCAGGTGCAGCATGGCCGCCCCCTTGGCGCAGGCCAGCGGCCGGTTGAAGAACAGGATGCTGGTGCCGCGGTTGGTATAGCTCTGGTCCAGGCTGACGATGAGGAGACGGTTCCGTTCCAGGGCCTTTTCGAAGACCTTCATGCCGTCGTAGCTGCTCAGGTGTTCGAGGCTTTTCCCGTAGCGCTCCCGTTGGCGCACGAAGAAGCGGTCGGACAAGGGATTGCTTTGCTTCTGGTAGATGAGGCTGGTCGGCAGGCCGGAGAGGTTGAACCAGGCGAAATAGGCCTCGAACCAGCTGGCATGGATGGTGGTGAGGATCACGCCCCGGCCTTCCGCCAGGGCTCGCTGCACCTTGTCGAGGCCGGTGATCCGAGCGTTTTCGATCAACCTTCTGAGGCTTTTGCGGTGGAGTATGAAGACCAGGCCGAAGGTTCGGGTGAACTGCAGGTAGATCCTTCTCAGCAGCCGCATCTTCTCGCTGTGGTTCAGCTCCGGGAAAACCGTCGAGAGATTCCGGTATGCCACCCGGATACGGAAGGGAAATATCACCCAGGCCAAATAGCCGACGGCGCTGCAGAGAAAGAGGATCGCCGGGACGGGGAGGAGGTTGATCAAGAATATGACAGATCTGAGCAGGAGGTATTCAAGGATGTGCTTGAGTTTCATAAGTGGGCGGAACGAGCAGATGCCGTGGCGGATACACAGGCCAAGGGGGTTTCTTCGGAAAGTTCTTGGGAAACCGGAATAACTCTGGGTATTTTCTCATGGATTTCCACATTGAGTACAGGTCACGGCTTATTAACATATATTGCGGCAACATGCACGTCGGGAGGCGAAAACGTGAGGATTTACCCCAAAAGGAAAATTACAGTGTCGCGCGGGCCTGCGCTCGGGGTGATTTTTACCGGAGAGGATTTATAGTACCCATGAAATTTATCTCACCCGATCCTGATGGAATACCCGGAGTCGAAATGAACCACAAGACCCTGCGTGGCAGAACTTTCTTTCATGTGCTGGTGATCATCACCGGCCTGATATTCGGCAGCCCCGCCTATGCCGACAACAAGCCGGCGAATGAGTGCTTCTCCACGGCGTGGCCCTACGAGCTCAGCACCCTGCAGCCGGATCCGTCGCTGGTGCGCGGCCGGCTGGACAACGGCTTTCGCTATGTATTGAAGAAAAACACCGAACCCGACAACAGGGTCGCCATCTATCTCAATGTTCAGGCCGGCTCCCTCCACGAAAACCAGAATCAGCTGGGTGTCGCCCACTTCCTCGAACATATGATGTTCAAGGGGACGGCCAATTTCCCTGCCGACAGTCTGATCGATTACTTTCAGTCCATCGGCATGAATTTCGGAGGCGATACCAACGCCCACACCACCTTCGAGCAGACCGAATACCGTATCGTCCTGCCCAGCGGCTCCGAGCAGGAGCTCGATAAAGGTTTCCTGGTCATGGCCGATTATGCCGGCCGTGCCCTGCTGGAAGATCCGCAGATCGACAAGGAGCGCGGAGTGATACTTGCCGAAAAAAGGGCGAGGGATTCCGCTGCCTATCGTATTTATGTCGACAGCACGGCCTTCGCCTTCCGGGGGACCTTGCTGCCGAAAAGGCTTCCCATCGGCGAAGAGGAGGTCCTGCAGAAGGCGGACCGGGAGCTCCTGAGGTCCTATTACGATGCCTGGTATCGTCCGGAAAAGATGATCCTGGTGGTGGTCGGCGATACCGACCTGTCGGTTGCCGAAGAGCTGATCAAAAAGCATTTCGGCAAACTCTCGCCGCGCGGCGAACGTCCGGAGTGCCCCGATTTCGGCAGGCTGGCCGAGCGGGGCAAGGAAATCTTCTATCGCTATGAGCCGGAGTTCGGCAAGACCAACGTCTCCATCGAGACCTTTTGGGATATGGAGCAGCGGAACGATTCCCTCGAACTGCAACGGGAGGAACTGGTCCGGTACATCGGCAGGATGATCATGGGATACCGGCTGCAGCGCCTGCAGGAACGGGAAAACTCCCCGTTTTCCCATGCCAGGTATGTTGTCTCCGACATCATCGACCGGATCGGCTTCGGCTCCATCTCCGCCCAGACGCAACCCGAGAACTGGCGGGAGAGCCTCGCCCTGCTCGAGGCCACGCTTCGGCAGGCGATCCTGTACGGTTTCGACGACCGGGAACTCGATCGGGCCAAACGAGAGGTCCACGCCATTCTGGAGGCTCGGGTCCAGAACGCCCAAACGGAAGATTCGCGGGCCATCGCCCGAAAGATCATTAAAAACCTCAACAGCAACAGGGTCTATCAGGCTCCCGAACAGGAGATGGCCTTGTACGGACCGATCGTCGAAGAGATACGGCTGGGAGAGGTCAACAGGGAGTTTCGGGAAGTGTGGCAGCGTGACGTGAAACTGGTCTCGGTGGTCGGGGATACGCTATTGGCCCCGGACGGCGAGAAGGTCATTGGAGAGGTCTACCGCCAGAGCCGGGAGCAGGCGGTTGCCGAACTGAGCCATGGAGTCCTCGGGGAATTCCCCTACCTCGCGCCGCCCGAAGCTCCCGGGGAAGGCCCGGAGAGCATGCTTCTCCCCGACATCGGCGTGGAAAGGCTGGTCTTTCCCAACGGGCTCATCGTCAATCTCAAGAAGACCGAATTCCAGAAAAGCCGGGTCAGGGTCGTCGCCCATTTCGGCGGCGGCGAACAGAGCGAGCCGCAGCCGGGTATGGCCATGCTGGCGGAAGATATCGTCAACACCTCCGGCACCGGTCGGCTGCCGCAGTCGGAGATGGATGCCCTCGTCGCCGGCAGTTCGGTGGAGTGGCGGTTTCGGATCGGCGAATCGGCCTTTACCTGGAGCGGCACCGCCCTCTTCAAGGATTTCGAGCTGTTCATCCAGGTGCTGTACGCCGTGCTCTACGATCAGGGCTTCCGGGAAAACCAGTTCGGCAACGTGAGAGAGCGGGTACTGCAGCTCTACCAGAAGGCGAGTCGCGAGATTGACGGGGCGATGGCGCTGGATATCAAGCCTTTCCTGGCTGATAACAACCCCCGTTTCGGCCTGCCGCCTCTGGAGGACGTATTACGGATCGACTTCCCCCGGTTGAAGGAGTATGCGCAGTCCTTCTCCCTGCCGGAGGATCTGGAGATTTCCGTGGTCGGCGATTTCGACCGGGAGAAGGTGGTGGACACGCTTGCCCGCTATTTTGGCGGAGTCGAGCTGCGGGAGCCGAAGATTCCCGAGACTCCCGACATCCGTTTTCCCGAAGGTCGAACGCTCCAGGTGAAAGTGAATACCTCGATCGATAAATCCCTGGTCGTCGTTGCCTGGCCTACCGGCGACGAATGGGAAATCACCCGGGTCCGCAGACTGCAGGTCCTGGCCGGGATCCTGGAGGACAGGCTGAGAAAATCGATCCGGGAAACCCTCGGAGCGACCTACTCCCCCCAGGTGGCCAGCTTCAACAGCCGCGTCTACCGGGCGTACGGCTATATCTTCGCCCAGATGCTGGTCAAACCGGGCATGGAGGAAGATGTAATCGGGGAAGTCATGAAAATCGGCGATCTCCTGCACCGGGAAGGGGTGAATGAGGAAGAGTTGGTCCGCATCAGAAAACCGGTAATGACGGCCTTGCTGGACGGGGTGGAGACGAACCAGTACTGGCTGGGCTCGGTGCTCGGCCTCTCGAGCAGATATCCCGAACAGTTGGAGTGGCCGAAGACCATTATCGAAGATTTTTCTTCGATCACCGCCGACGAGATCAACCATCTGGCCCGGCGATATCTGCAGAATTCGTCGGCGGCAGTTGCCAGGGTGTCGCCGAACGAGAATGGAGCCGATCCCCGGCAGGATCAGCCGGGAGCGATGGCCAGTTCGGAACGGGAGGCAAAGAGGAGTCGAGTCATCAGGTGAGGAAACAGCTGACCATGAGGGTGCCTGTCTCGACTGCGGGAACGCCTCTGCTGGACTGCGCAGGGGCGGCAACTATCCGGGGTTGCGCGCAAGACCGAGAATGAAGCGATTACCTGTCGATGCAGGCTGTTGACTTAGCTAGAGCTTCATGATGATCGGGCAGTGGGCGTAAATACCCTGCGGATCATCAAGCAGCAGGTAACTCTCCAGGCTTGACTGGAGCAGCTTTGTCAGTCGATCGAGTGCCGGATAGCCGGCCGCCGTGGGGGGGGAGGGCATGGCTGTCATAAAGAACCGCAGGAACTGCGCCTTGAACGAGACGGGTTGATTTATATATTCCGTCTCGTATGTTTCGATGCCGGCGATACCGGCTGCCGCCTCGATGGCTTCCTCCAGGGAGCCGATCTTATCCACAAGGCCCAAAGCCTGGGCAGTCTTCCCGTCATAGACCTTGCCTTCCGCCAGCTCGGCGACCAGCGATTTTTCCAGGTTTCTGCCGGTTGCGACTATTTCCAGGAATTGATCGTAGTGGAAGGCGAGCGCCTGCTGAAGGGCCTCCTTCAGCTGTTCCGGCAGCGGCTGGGTAAGGTCGAGACCGGAAGATAAGGGGGTCGTCCCGGTGCCGTCGGAGTAGATGCCCAGGGAGGCCAGGGTCTTCTCGAAGGTGGGGATGGCCCCGAAGATGCCGATCGAGCCGGTGAGGGTGGTGTCGGAGGCCCATATTTCATTGGCGTCGGCGGCGATCCAATACCCGCCCGAGGCGGCCAGGGTGCCCATGGAAACCACCACCGGCTTACCCTTTCTTTTCAACTCGAGTATCTCCTGCCGAATGACTTCGGATGCGAAGGCCGACCCGCCCCCGGAATTGATCCGCAGCACCAGAGCCTTTATTTTGTCATCCTCTTTCGCTTGTTTCAGGAGCCTGGCGAGGGAGTCCGCGCCGATGAAACCCGGAGACCGGTAGCCCGGCAGAATGGTGCCCTCGGCGATGATCAGGCCGATCTTGCCGTTTTCGGAAACGGTCCTGCCAAAGGAGGGTTTGAAGGACCCGTAATAGTCGCGGGAGGAAACCGTGCGGAGTTTTTCTTCCGTGGTGCCGGTCAGGCCGGCCAGGTAGGAGGCGAGCTGCGGTCCGGTCCAGATATGATCGACCAGGCCGGTCTTCTCTGCCAGGCGGGTGGCGTCGCCGCCCGTTTCGGCCAGGGCCGCCGCGATATTGTTCGTATAGTTTTCAAGCACTTCCCTTGACAGTTCCCTTTGGGTCAGAACGTCTTCCGTATAGACCTGCCAGAGCGCCGAAAGCCATTTCTGATTCTGCTCGCGATCTTCCTGGGACATATTGTCGCGAGTGAAAGGCTCCAGGGCTGATTTATAGGCGCCAACCTTGAAGATATGGTAATTGACCGAGAGTTTTTCGAGGGCCTCCCGGAAATAGAGCCGGTATACGCCAAGACCGTGAATATCCACGACGCCCATGGAGTTGACGATGACCTTGTCGGCATGGGCGGCCAGGTAGTATTGGGCCTGGGTATAATGGTTTTCCGCCGCGACCACCGGCTTGCCGGATTTCCTGAATTCGACGAGCGCCCGGCCGATAGCCTGCAATTCGTTCAACCCGGCACTGTCCAGGTGTTTCAAGTTGAGGAGCAGTACGGAGATTCGGTCGTCTTCCGCGGCTGCCGCGATAACGTCCAGGATATCCTGCAGGGCGGTTTCCCTTTCGGGGGATTCCGGGTCATCGGAGTCGCCGAGAATCTTTTCCAGCAGGCTGACGATCCTTTTTTCCTCGACGATGTCGCCGGAAATGTCGAGCCGGAGTATGGAATTGGGCGGCACGACTTTCCTGCCGGGGATGAGGGCGATGGCGATGCCGACGAGAATTGCCAGCAGGAGCAGATTGAACAACAGGTTCCGGAGCACCGCGAAAACCTTGCCGGTGTATTTGAAGATATTGAAGATGGCCAGAAACAGGTCTTTCATAGGGTTGTGTCGTCTTGGTGCTCCGGGGTGCATGAACAATCGTTTGGACTTGAAACAACCATATTAGCCATAGTCTCAGCAGAAGGGAAGCCCATTTCCTCTCGGAAAAGGGAGTTTCAGCTGCCGGGGACTCTCTTCATCGACCAGCTTCGACAGGGAGAGCCCGAGGAGCCGGATCTTCCGGTTGCCTGCCGCGGTCGCGGCGAGCAGGGCGGGAAGGAGCGGCAGGATGTCCCGGGAGCCGAAAAGCGGCGTTTTGACGGTCGTCGACCGGGTAATGGTGATGAAATCGAGGTAACGGACCTTCAAGGTGAGGCTGTAGCCGCCCAGCCGCCTTTTACCCAGAGATTGGTCCAGTTCTTCAGCAAGATCGGCCAGAATCCTGTAGATCGTGCCGATATCGTCGGTGTCGGTGTCAAGGGTGGTCTCGCAGCCGATGGATTTGCGGATCCGCTGCGGCTCCACCGGCCGATTGTCGATGCCTCTCACGATGTCGTGGAAAAAGGAACCGAACTTGCCGAAATGACGGATCAGCTGATCTTCCGGCCACTGGCGGAGGTCGTTGCCGGTGGCGATTCCCAGCTGATGCATCTTGCGTTCGGTCGCCTTGCCCACTCCGTGAAACTTGCGGATGGGGAGCGAGGCGAGAAATTCCAGGGCCCTGTCCGGCGGAACCGTGGTGATGCCGTTCGGCTTGTTGACCTCCGAGGCCACCTTGGCCAGGAATTTGTTGAAGGAGACGCCGGCCGAGGCAGTCAGCTGCAGTTCCCGGGAGATCTGCCGGCGGATCCCTTCGGCGAGGCGTGTGGCCGACGGATTGCGGTAATGGTTTACAGTCACGTCGAGATAGGCCTCGTCCAGGGAAAGGGGTTCCACCAGCGAGGTGTACTGGTGGAAAATTTCCATGATCTTCAAGGAGATTTCCTTATACCTGCCGATCCTGGGCCGGACGAAGACGGCATGGGGACACAGCCTGGCAGCCCTGGCGCAGGGCATGGCGGAATGGATGCCGAAGCGACGGGCTTCGTAGGAACAGGCAGCCACCACTCCCCGGCTCTGCGGGCTGCCGCCGACGATGACGGGTTTCCCTTTCAGTCCAGGATTGTCCTTCTGTTCGATGGAAGCATAAAAGGCATCCATGTCGATATGAATTATCTTTCTCCTGCTGTACATCCGAAGGGGGAGAGGAATGCCTCAAGTGGCAGGTCGAGATTCGTTATTGCACATTCTGCCGGGTGTAATAAAAAGGAAAAATCTGGTATGAGTATCACGGTTCCCTTGCCGGGATCTCGTGAAAATGTGCATCTCATAATGGCCAACCATACTCATCTTCATAAAAAAGAACCATGAATAAGAAACAGATCATCGCCTCGAGCGTGCTCTTTGAAGGGCTCCCTCCGCGGCAGCTCGAGGATATCAACAACCTGGCGATCGAGAAGACCTACCAGCGCGGGGAGACTATTTTTTTCGAGGGGGACAAGGGTATCGGCTTTTATATGGTCGGCGAGGGGAAGGTAAAGATCTTCAAGGTGTCGCCCATGGGCAAGGAACATATCCTCCACATCTTCGGGGAAGGGGAACCTTTCGGCGAGGTGCCGGTGTTTCATGGCCAGCCCTTTCCCGCGACCGCAGAGGCCCTGGTCAAGACCACCACCATCTTTTTTCCACGGGACCGCTTTGTCAGGCTGGTGGAGGCCAACCCTTCCATCGCCCTGAGCATGCTCGCCGTGCTGTCCATGCGGCTGCGCCGCTTCGCCAGCCAGATCGAAAGCCTCTCCCTCAAGGAAGTTCCGGCCCGGCTGGCCAATTACCTGCTCTATTTGAGCCAGGAGCAGGGCGGGAGGGACGAGATCCAGCTCGATATCTCCAAGGGGCAGCTGGCAAGCCTTTTAGGCACCATTCCGGAGACCCTGTCGAGAATCTTTGCCAGGATGAGCGAGGAGGGGCTCATCCGGGTGGAGGGACGAAATATCCATCTTCTCGACCGGAAGGGGCTGAGGGCGAAGGAATAGTCGCAAGAGAGCTTGCCGGAGCTCTCATCCCCGCGGGAGGCACAGAGACCAGGTCGAACTATCTCTTGACGCGGATGCCCATAATTTATTAGCCTTAGAGATTCGCTTCTCGTTCATACCTGAGAAATTCATTTTGTTTTTTGCAATGAATTTCGTGAAGGTACTTATCCCTGGGAGGGGATAACGACCCTTGGGTTGCGGGCGTCAGCCCATATTGAAAAAAGACCTTTCCTTGTTCTGGCTTCCGTTTCCTCGGCTGGACACCGGGACTGAAACCATCGAGCACAACCAGAACTGGCGGGAGAGAACAATGCCAACCGGGACGGATCAGCCCCTGATCTCAGTTATAATTCCTGCATACAACCACGAACGGTTTGTCGGGGCGGCCATCGACAGCGTCCTGAACCAGACGGTCGCCGACCTCGAGCTCATCGTCGTCGACGACGGTTCCACCGATGGCACCGGCGCAGTCGTCAAATCCTACGCCGATCCCCGGCTGACCTATTACTTCCAGGAGAACCAGGACGCCTACAACACCATCAACCGCGGGCTGTCCCTGGCCAGAGGGCAGTTTGTGGCGATTCTCAACTCGGACGATGTCTTCACCCTCGATCGTCTGGCGAAGCTGCTCGATCATTGCCGGGAGCATGGCGCGGAATGCGTCTTTTCCGATGTCGTCCCCATTTCGGATGCCGGCGAGATGTTCACCGATCCGGACTTCGGCTGGAATGTCTGGCACCGCAAAAACCGGGACCAGTATTTCGCCTGCGGCGATATCTACCGGGCCTTCCTCAGGGGCAACTTCATGGTGACCACCTCGAATCTCTTCATGACCGCCCGCGCCGTGCGGACAGTCGGCAATTTCTGTTCCCTGCGCTATCTCCACGACTACGACTTCATCTTTCGGATGATGCTTGCTTTTCCGGGGCGGGTACATTATCTGGACAGGGAAAAGCTGCTCTACTATCGAATCCATTCCGGGAATACCCTGGGGGAGGCCGCCATCATCGGCCGGGAGCAGGACCAGGCGCTCATCGCCAGATACATGGCGGCGAGGGTCCCCGCGGAATGGCGGGAAGACGTGTCTGCCGGGGCGGAACGCCTGATCGAGCTTGGCTGCGAACTGCATGAGGTGCGTCTGGCTCTTGCGCCACCTTCGGGGGAGGCGCAAGGGGTGCGGCCCGCCCTGCAAAACCTGATGCGGTGCCTGAAGATCTGGATGAAGAAGAAAAATCCCCTGGGCAGGTCCTGCTGAGCTTTGCAGAGTATCTATGAATTTCACCACCTACTATTCCCTGGACAGCCTCATCGCGGCAGGAAGAAAAACAGCCCGCGACAAGCAAACCGTCTCCTTCGACCTCTTCGACACCCTGCTGGTCCGGCGGATCCACGATCCGGATCTGGTAAAACTGCCGGTGGCCCGCTATATCGCCGGGCTTGCGGCGGCAAAAGGCATAAAGTTGGGCTGGCGGAAGGTCCAGAGCACGCGGGACACCATTGAGCAGGGCCATCGGGCGGAGACAGGCAGGAAGTTTGCCGACCACGAAGCCTGTTATCCCGTTTTCATG